>Ga0255338_1000665_pt1 | contig 91529 bp, 83 predicted proteins | sample MeOH1_35cm_T4_19_FD_203715 | JGI IMG/M metagenome (GOLD analysis project Ga0255338, IMG submission 203715) | Sandy soil microbial communities from University of British Columbia, Vancouver, Canada - MeOH1_35cm_T4_195 | ecosystem: Engineered > Artificial ecosystem > Sand microcosm > Unclassified ... | reverse complement strand
TCGTCAAGGACCACGGGGACGTGATCAAGGTGAAGAAGGTCGAGGGGCTCGCTCCGGACGAGGAGTAGACCCGGGCTGAAAACCTAGGGTTTTTAGATGGAAGGCCCCGCCTGCGGGGCCTTCCTAGTTGTGATCTCTGCTATTCCAGGCCCTGTGGGATGATGGCGGGTTCCCCGAGGTTTTCATGCACCGCCCTGATCCGCATTCCTACTACGATGCCGCCCAACCGAAGGCCCGGCGCCTGCGGTTGAAGCTGGGGGTGGACTTCACCGCCAAGCGAATGGACGGAGAAGTGGTGCTGGAGTTCGGCGGTCCGGTGTCGGGCCCGCTGGATCTGGATACCAAGGGCCTGGAGATCCACACCATCCAGGTGCCCGGGCACGGTCCCATCCCCTGGGAACTGGGGGAAGCCGATGCCATCCTGGGCCGGCGCCTGCGCCTGGACATGCCTGCGGGCGCGCGGGAAGTGGCGATCACCTATCGGACTGGCGCGGACGCCATGGCCCTCCAGTGGCTGGATCCCGAACAGACCGAGGGCAAGGTCGCGCCCTACCTCTTCAGCCAGTGCCAGCAGATCCACGCCCGCACCATGGTGCCCTGCCAGGACACGCCCATCGCGCGCATCGCCTACCTGGCGGAGGTGACGGTACCTGAGGGCCTCACCGCCGTGATGTCGGCGGGCCCCGATGGGGACGGGGCCACCGGGGACGGCCGCCACACCTACCGCTTCACCATGCCCCAGCCCATCCCCAGCTACCTGCTGGCCCTGGCCGTGGGGCGCCTGGAAGCCCGCGACCTCAGCCCCCGCGCCCGGGTGTGGGCCGAGCCGGAAACGGTCGCTGCCGCCGCCTGGGAGTTCGAGGGCGTGGAGGCCATGATCCTGAAGGCCGAGGGCCTGTTCGGGCCCTACCCCTGGGACCGCTACGACATGCTGGTGCTGCCGCCCTCCTTCCCCTACGGCGGGATGGAGAACCCGCGCATGACCTTCCTCACGCCCACGCTGCTGGCGGGGGACCGCAGCCTGGTGGACGTGGTGGCCCACGAGCTGGCCCACAGCTGGACCGGCAACCTCGTCACCAATGCCAGCATGGAGCACTTCTGGCTGAACGAGGGCTTCACCGTCTGGGCCGAGCGCAAGATCCTGCGCACCCTCCATGGCGACGATGCCGCGGCCCTCGGTTGGGCCATGGGCCAGAAGGCGCTGGAGGATAGCCTGGAGCGATTCAAGAACGAGCCCCACCTCACCCTCCTGCGCCTGCACCTGGAGGGCATCGATCCTGACGATGCCTTCTCCAGCATCCCCTACGAGAAGGGCGCCCGGCTGGTGGCGGCCCTGGAGCGCCAGGTGGGCGAAGAGCGCTTCCACCGCTTCCTCCGCGAGTACATGGATGCCTTCCGCTTCACCTCCATTACCACCGAGCAGTTCTGCGCCTTCGTGGACGAGCAGCTGCCCGGCGCCCTGGCGGCCGTGAACGCCAAGGCCTACCTGGACGAACCCGGGATCCCGGCCACCGCGCCCCAGTTCCACAGCGCCCAGCTGGACGGCCTCACAGCCCTGGCGGAAAGCTGGGCTGCGGGCGGACGGCCGACACCCCAGCAGATCGCCGCCTGGACACCCGCGGAGCTGCAGGTCTACCTCCAGAAGCTGCCCCGCCAGCTCAGCCAGACCGACTGCGCCTGGCTGGACGGACACTTCAAACTCATGGACCGTGGCAACCACGAGATCCTGGTGGAGTGGCTCACGCTGGCCGCCGCCGCCGACTATGAACCCGCCTTCCCCCGCATCCGCGAGGTGCTGATCCGCGTGGGCCGCATGAAGTACCTGCGGCCCCTCTACGGTGCCCTGGGCCAGCACGCCCGCACCCGCGCCCTGGCCCGCGAGATCTTCGCCGCCGCCAGCCCCGGCTACCACGGCTTGTCGCGCCGCGTGGTGGCGTCCGTCCTCGAAGCTTTCCCCGCCTAGCCCGCCCAGGAGTCAGCGATGTCCCACGGATCCGAACCCCAGGAGATCAAGGGTCTGCCCGCGAATGCGCGGCGGCCGCTGAATCCCGGCGAAGCCTATATCCCCCTCGTGCCCCAGGATGGCGTGCCGGAAACCACGCCCCGCGCCATCACCATGGGCCTCATCTTCTGCGCCATCTTCAGCATGGCCGCCGCCTACCTGGCCCTGAAGCTGGGCCAGGGCATCGAGGCCGCCATCCCCATCGCCATCCTGGCCGTGGGCCTCAGCCGCTTCTTCCCCCGCAAGAACACGATCCTGGAGAATGTCATCGTCCAGAGCATCGGCGCCAACAGCAGCCATGTGGTGAGCGGCGCGGCCTTCACCATCCCGGCCCTCTACATCCTCGCCCAGACGCCCGGCAGCGGCGTCCCCACGCCCACGCTCTGGCAGGTGGTGCTGGTGAGCTTCCTGGGCGGCTGCATCGGCATCCTGTTCCTGGTGCCCCTGCGCCACCACTTCATGGTGGAGAACCACGGCATCTTCCCCTGGCCCGAAGCCACCGCCACCGCCGAGATCCTCGTCACGGGCGAGAAGGCCGGCAACCAGGCCAAGGAACTGGCCGTGGCCGCGGGCATCGGCGCCCTCTATGACGGCATCACCTCGATCTTCCGCGGCATGGGCGAATACCTCCGCCTGGAGCACGTCTGGGTGGGCCGGGCGCTCCGCGACAAATTCATGTCCTTCAACTTCCTGAACAGCGCCGCCACGCTCGGCATCGGCTACATCATCGGCCTGCGCTACTCCGCTGTCATCGCCGCGGGCTCCTTCTTCAGCATGTTCGTGCTGGTGCCCCTCTTCCACGCCATCGGCCAGTACGTGCCCCTGATCGTGGCCCCCGGCACCAAGCTCATCGCCGACATGACGCCGGAGCAGGTCTTCTTCTCCTACATCCGCATCGTAGGCGTGGGCGCCATCGCCGGCGCGGGCATCATGGGCGTGGCCGCCTCCATGCCCAACATGATCCGCAGCATCATCAGCAACATGAAGGCCCTCATGAACCGCGATGCCGCTGCCGAATCGCCCAAGGCAGCCCGCACCGAACGCAGCCTGCCGGGCTCCATGATCGCCGTGGGCCTGGTGACCTGCATGGTGGGCACGATGGTCTTCCTCAGCTTCGGGGTCGGCATCCAGCACGCCCTGGTCCCCGCTCTCGTGGCCACCCTCGTCGTCATGATCATCTCGTTCTTCTTCGCGCCCGTCGCGGCCCGCGCCATTGCCACCATCGGCACCAACCCCATCAGCGGCATGACCATGCTGACCCTCGTCATCACGGGCGTGCTGATGCTCAAGCTGAACTTCACGGGCGGCTACGGCATGTTCCTCACCATGATGGTGGGCGGCATCGTCTGCACGGCCCTGGCAGCCTCCGGCGCCTTCAGCACGGACCTCAAGATCGGCCACTGGATCGGGGCCACGCCCGCCCGCCAGATCGGCTGGAAGTTCGTGGGCACCTTCGTGGCGGCTCTGTTCACGGGCATCGCCATGTGGCTCATGGCCAAGCAGGTGAACCTGGACGGCACCATGGCCTTGGGCACCTCCATCCCCGCGCCCCAGGCCAGCGCCATGAAGGCCATCCTCGAAGGCATCTTCGGCACCGTGTCCATGCCCCTGCGCTGGTACGCCTTCGGCCTCGGCGTCATGCTATCCGTCGTGCTGCGCATGGTGGAGCTGCCCGCCCTCGGCTTCGCCCTGGGCATGTACCTGCCCATCGAGCTGAACACGCCGCTGTTCCTGGGCGGCCTGCTGGCCCACTGGGTGAACCGGCCCAAGGCCGGTACCAGCGAAGCCGACGCCAAGGCCCGGGAGAACCGCGGCGTGCTCATCGCCAGTGGCCTCATGGCCGGCGGCGCCATCATGGGCGTGGTGGCCAGCTTCGTGAAGCTGAAGTGGACGGAGGGTTTCCCCATCCTCACGGCCCACCAGGCCGAGGGCGCCCTGGGCGAGTGGCTCGGGCTCACCGCCCTGGTGGCCCTGTGCCTCTACGTCGTCGTATACAGCCGGCGGGCCAAGGGCGAGGCGTAAAGAAAGAACGAAATATCAACCGCAGATGGCGCAGATAGGCGCAGATGAAAAGCCAGAATCTGGCCTTATCTGCGTCATCTGCGGTTCATTCAAAGTCATTTGCCCAGTTCGGCCAGCAGCTCCGGCTGCACGCCCCGGGTGCCCGTCACCAGGCTCCCGCTCTGAAACCAGGTCTGCCCGCCTTCCCAGTCGGTGATCACGCCGCCGGCCTCCTGCACCAGCAGGGCGCCGGCGGCGATGTCCCAGGGCTTGAGGCCCAGCTCGAAGTAGCCGTCGAAGATGCCGCAGGCCACGTGGGCCAGGTCCAGGGCGGCGCTGCCGGCGCGGCGGATGCCCTTGGCGCGGGGAAAGACGCGGCCCAGGGCGGCGTTGAAGGCCGGCCAGCGCTCGCCCAGCTGGAAGGCGAAGCCCGTGGCCAGGAAGGCGCCGTCCAGCCCCGCCTGCTGGGACACGCGCATGGGCTGGCCGTTCCAGGTGGCGCCCAGGCCCCGCACGGCCAGGAAGCAGTCGTCGCGCAGGGGATCCAGCACGCAGCCCACCACGGGGCCTTCCGCATCCCACAGGGCCACGGACACGCACCAGTGGGGAAAGCCCTGGACGAAGTTCAGGGTGCCGTCCAGGGGATCGACAATCCAGCGGCGCTCGGTATCTCCCGAGGCGCCGCCCTCTTCGCCCACGAAGCCGTACTGGGGGAAACGGAAGTCCAGTTCGGCGCGGATGGCCGCCTCGGCGGCGCGATCGGCTTCGCTCACCACATCGTTCTTGGTCTTCTCGGTGATGGTGGCCGGGTCGAGCTTCCGGAAAAACCCAAGGAGCACCTTCCCCCCGGCCTGGGCCGCGGCCAGGCAGGCATCCCGTTGTGCGTCGTACATGTCAGGCTCCCTGGAGAGGTCATAACAAGGCCCCACGGGGCCTTGTTATGACCTCTCAGATTCTGTCACGGCGGCCTCGGCCCGTCGCTTCAGCGCGCGGATCATGCCGGGGAAGACGAAGAGGTGGAAGGGCAACATCGAATACCAGTAGATGAGGCCGAGGACGCCGCGGGGCTCGAAGAAGGCCAGCTGTTCCAGCCGCGAGCCCGCCCCTTCCGGCCGCACCGTGAACTGGAGCCAGGCGTGGCCGTCCAGCTTCATCTCGGATCGCAGGCGGAGGAGGCGGTCCTCCTCCAGGGCCTCCACCCGCCAGAAGTCCACGGGGTCGCCCACGCGCAGCTGCCGCGGGTGGCGGCGGCCCCGGCGCATGCCCATGCCCCGGAAGGCCCGGTCCAGGAGACCCCGGATCTGCCAGAGCCAGTTGCCGGCGGGCCAGCCGTTCTCCCCGCCCAGGGCACAGAAGGTGTCGAACACCACGTGGGGCGGAGCCTTGACGTGCCGGTGGTGGCGCTCCAGGAACATGCCCTCGTGGGAACCCAGGACCTGCTCCTCCTGCTCGCGGGAGAGGCTCGTGGCCCAGGTGGTCTCCACCGCATCCTCGTCCAGGCGCTCCAGGGCCAGGGCCAGGGCCTCCTTGTAGGCCATGGGCCGCACCCGGAAGACCTCCAGGGCCCGGGGATCGCGGACCACCACCTCCGTGGTCATCCCTTCGATCAGGGGCTTCACGAGCTCCAGCGGGATCGGCGTGACCAGGTCCACCCAGAGCGCCGAGAGGATCGGCAGCGGGACGCGCATGGGAATGATGAGGCGGCGCAGGCCCCGGGCCTCCGCGTAGCCCAGCATCATCCGCCGGTAGTCCAGGATGTCCCGGCCCCCGATCTCGAAGATGCCCGCGACCTCGGGATGCTCCAGGGCCTCCGTGAGGTAGCCCAGCACGTTGCGCACGCCGATGGGCTGGCAGCGCGTGTTCACCCAGCGCGGGGTGATCATGATGGGCAGGCGCTCGGTCAGGTGGCGGAGCATCTCGAAGCTGGCACTGCCGCTGCCCACGATGACGGCGGCCCGGAACTCCAGCACCGGCACGCCGGTGGACCCCAGGGCCGCGCCCACCTCCTGCCGGCTGGCCAGGTGCTCGCTGCGCTGGCGGGTGGGATCGCCCAGGCCGCCCAGGTAGATGATCCGCTGCACACCGGCCTTGGCGCAGGCCGCGGCGAAGACCGTGGCGTGGCCCAGGTCCCGGCCCCGGAAATCCGGCCGGTCCTCGCCCATGGCATGGACCAGGTAGTAGGCCTGGGACACGCCCTTCAGGGCCGCCTCCAGCGAGGCCGGATCGCCCACATCCCCCTTCACGGCCTCCACACCCGGCCAGGTGCGCCCGGCGAGCCGGTCGGGGTTGCGGGCCAGGCAGCGGACGCGGTGGCCCTCGGCGAGCAGGCGGGGCACCAGGCGCCCGCCGATGTAGCCCGTGGCACCGGTCACCAGGATGAGCGGCCTGCCGGGATCCATCAGGCTCGCGCCCGTGGCCCGGGGCCTGGGGCCTGCGGCCTGGGGCGTCATGCGGGCACCAGATCCGCGAACACGAACCCGTCCCGTTCCACGACCTCGCCGCGCCGAACCGGCACGGGGTGACGGAACATGGGGCCGTCCCAGACGAAGGTGTGGAACTCCCCCCGCTCACCGCAAGGGTCCACGGAGGAAGGCAGGTCCGCCAGCAGCTGGGCGTCGAAGGCCCGACCGGCGAAGGAGGCATCCAGGGCCCGGGGGTCCACGCAGGTGAGGGTGGCCTTCAGGCCCGCGGCCACCATGGCCTGGGCCAGGGCGGCCGTGTCGGGGTTCCAGATGGGGAAGAGGGGCTGCAGGCCTGTGGCCGCCAGCTTCTGGATGCGGTAGTCCCGCACGTCCTCCAGGAACAGGTCGCCGAAGGCCATGGCCCCGATCCCCTCGGCCACGGCCCGGGCGCAGGCCTGGGCCATGAGGGCCTCGTAGGCCTCGTTCGGGCAGGGCCAGGGCAGCGGCACCTTCCAGAGGGGCAGGCCCGCGGCGTCGGCCTGGGCCTCCAGCAGAGCGGCCCGCACCCCGTGCATGGCCACCCGGTCGAAGGCGGCGTTCGTGGTGGTGAGCAGGCCCACCACCTCCACCTCGGCCGCCTGGCGGAGGGTGTGCAGGGCCCAGGCGGCGTCCTTGCCGCTGGACCAGCTCAGGAGAGCCTTGGGTCGGATCATGCCCAAAAGGATACGGCTCGAAAATCCTGACGAATTTGGTAAACTTTATTGGGAGCCTGCCATGCCCAAGGTCATCAACATCGAGCCCACCCCCAATCCCGACGCCCTGAAGTTCCTGGTGCATCCGGCCATCCTCAAGGCCGGCTCACGGTCCTTCAAGGACTTCGGCGCGGCCGTGGGCGATCCGCTGGGCTCGGCGCTCTTCGCCCTGGGCAAGGTGACCTCCGTGTTCTACATGGACCGCTTCGTCACGGTGAACAAGGAGCCGTCGGCCGAGTGGACCGACCTCATCGATCCCATCTGCGAATCCATCGAGGACCTGAAGCTCCCGGAGAACGACACGGGTGACGCGGCGGGGCTGACACCCGGCGGCGACGCGGATGCCACGCTGGAACGCATCAACCAGCTGCTGGACTCCCGCATCCGCCCCGGCCTGGCCGGGGACGGCGGCGGCCTGGAGGTCATCTCCTTCGATGGCCAGACCCTCCAGATCAGCTACCACGGTGCCTGCGGCTCCTGCCCCTCCTCCACCAGCGGCACCCTGCGCTACATCGAGGGGTTGCTCCAGGAGGAGATCAGTCCCAGTCTCCGCGTGGTGAGCTGGTAGATCCGTTCGATCCCACCCCTTGCGCTATGGGAAAAGCCCGGCACCCTAGGGATACCTTCTGGAGACACGAGTGAGCCCTGGAAAGGCGGTCAAGCGTCGCAGCGCCAAGGGGAACCATCTTGCCGCGCTGGCGGATCTGCTCAATGCCAGCCGGACGGATCCGGCCCGCCTCTTCGAACACGGCCTCGCCCTGCTGGTGGACCGCCTCAGCGTGGACCGCGCCCTGCTCACCCGGGTCACCGGGCTGGGCTACGAGGTCTTCTGGTGGGCCGTGGCGGACGACGCGAGCATGGACGACGTGTTCGCGGCGCCGGAGAAGGGGTTCTGCCCCTGGGTCATGGCCCACCCGGACCGCCCCCTCACCATCCGCGACGCCGCCCTGGAACCCCGGTGGCGGAAGAGCGCGGGGCATCTGCAGCTCGGCATCCGGGCCTACTCCGGCGTGGCCCTGAAGGAAGGCGAGCACGTGATCGGGACCCTGTGCGTGCAGCACCGCGCCCCCAAGGCCTTCGACCGCAGCGAGACGGAGCTGATCCGCGCCATGGGCCACCTCATGGCCCGCACCCTGGAATCCGAGAGCATGAAGCAGGAGCTGCACGGCGCTCTGGACGCCCTGGAGCTCAGCGGCGCCATCGTGGAGGACAGCGCCCTCCAGAGCGCCCGCTCCGGCCTGCCCAACCGCCGCTACCTCGACATCTGGCTGCGCGCTTCGCTGTTCATGGCCCGCCGCCGCAAGGAGCCCATCGCCCTGGCCCTCTGGTCCCAGCCCCTGGTCACGGGCACCCGGGGCCGCCTCGCCGCCGCCGCGTCCCGCCTGCGGGGCGAGGATCTGCTCATCGAGCTCTCGGCGGACCAGTACCTGCTGATCATGCCCCACACCAGCGAGGAGGGCGCAGAGGTCCTGATCACGCGGCTCCGCGGAACCCTGGGAGAGCATCCCACCGGCGCCACGCTGTGGTTCCCGGGGGAAGACGACATGACCTTGAAGTCGGCTTTGACGCGCGCCGCCAAAGCCTTTACGGAAGCCAATCGCCAGGGCGCGGCGCTGATCTGGAACAGCCGGCGGGGATGAGCCGCCGCCTGCGCGCTGGCCCGTGAGACGGGTCCATGGGAAGATGAAAGGCTCTGGTACAGCCGGTGGAACCCGGCCTCGTGGAGGTGGATGTTGGAAACTCCGACCCTGGTGAAAGCGGCCCTGAACGCGCTGGAGGCTCCGGCCACCCCCAACCGCGAGGACCTCTGCCACTGGTATGAACTGATGCACCTCGGACGTCTGCTGGACGACAAGGCGCCGAACTATCTCAAGCAGGCCATCGGCTGGTCGTACCACGCGCCCTGCGCCGGCCACGACGGCATCCAGCTGGCCGCGGGCCTGGCCTTCCGGGCCGGGCAGGATTTCCTGTTCCCGTACTACCGCGACATGATGACCTGCCTCGCCGCCGGCCTCACGCCCGAGGAGATCATCCTCAACGGCATCTCCAAGGCCACGGACGTCGCCAGCGGCGGCCGCCACATGAGCAACCACTTCGCGAAGCCGTCCATCGGCATCCAGAACGTGTCCAGCCTCACGGGCAACCACACCCAGCACGCCGTGGGCCTGGCCCGCGCCGTCAAGTACTACGGCCGCGACAGCGTGGTGTTCTGCAGCCAGGGCGAGTCCTCGCTGTCCGAGGGCTACTGCTCGGAGAGCATCAACGGCGCCGACCGCGAGCAGCTGCCCGTGGTCTTCGTGGTCCAGGACAACGGCTATGGCATCTCCGTGCCCAAGCACGACCAGAGCGCGAACGACTACATCTGCGACAACTTCAGCGGCTTCTCGAACCTGAAGATCATCAAGTGCGATGGCCTGGATCTCCTGGACTCCATGCGCGCCATGGCCGAAGCCATCGCCCACGTCCGCACGGGGAAGGGGCCCGCCATGGTCTACGCCATGTGCGTGCGCATCGGCAGCCACTCCAACTCGGACCGCCACGAGCTCTACCGGGACGACGCCGAGCGGGCCGAGGCCAAGGCCAAGGATCCCCTGCCCCGCTTCCGCGCGTACTGCCAGGCGCACGGCCTCAGCGAGGACGAGCTCAAGGCCATCGAGACCGAGAACCAGGCCCGCTACCTGGCCGCCCACGACCAGGCCATGGCTGCGCCGAACCCCGACCCCGCCACCATCTACGACTTCGTCATCCCCGAGGGCTGGGTCTCGGCCCAGTACCCGGACGGCACCCACCAGGCCGAGGGCACGCCCATCAGCGTGATCACCGCCCTCAACCAGACCCTGAAGGAGGAGTTCCGCCTCAACCCCGACACCTTCATCTGGGGCCAGGACATGGCCAACAAGGAGAAGGGCGGCATCTTCAACGTGTCGAAGGGTATGCAGCAGGAGTTCGGCGAGAAGCGCGTGTTCAACGCCCCCATCGCCGAGGACTTCATCGTCGGCACCGCCAACGGCTTCTCCCGCCTGGACGACAAGATCCGCGTGGTGGTGGAGGGCGCCGAGTTCGCCGACTACATCTGGCCCGCCGCCGAGCAGATCGTCGAGTGCAGCCACGACTACTGGCGCAGCAACGGCCAGTTCTCCCCCAACATCACCATCCGCCTGGCCTCTGGCGGCTACATCGGCGGCGGCCTCTACCACTCGCAGAACGTCGAAGGCTGGCTCACCACCCTGCCCGGCATCCGCGTGGTGGTGCCCGCCTTCGCCGATGATGCCGCGGGCCTGCTCCGCACCGCCCTGCGCAGCCGCGGGACGACGCTCTACCTCGAGCCGAAGTTCCTCTACAACGCCAAGATGGCCCACGCCGTGGTGGCGCCGGACTTCGCCGTGCCCTTCGGCAAGGCCCGCGTCCGCCGCGAGGGCACCGACCTCACCATCCTCGCCTACGGCACGCCGGTCCACTTCGCCCTGGAGGCCGCCGCCAAGCTGGAGAAGGAAGGCAAGTCCGCCGAGGTGATCGACCTCCGCAGCCTCAGCCCCCTGGACACGCCCGCCATCATCAAGTCCGTGAAGAAGACCCACCGCGTGCTCATCGCCCACGAGGACAAGGTCTTCGGCGGCTTCGGCGGCGAGCTGGCGGCCATCTGCGCCTCCGAGTGCTTCGTCTGGCTGGATGCCCCCGTGGAGCGTGTGGGCTCCGAGTTCACCCCCGTGGGCTTCAACCGCATCCTCGAGCGCGCCGTCCTCCCCAACGCCGACAAGGTGCTGGCCGCGGCCCGCAAGGTGCTGGCCTTCTGATCTTTTCGAAAAGCCAACAACGCTCGCGGAGGGTCGCAGAGGGAACAGAGGGCGCAGAGGAAAAGTCAGAACCGTTGCCTTCTCCGCACCCTCCGCCATCTCCGCGATCCTCTGCGAATGTTTTTCAAAGAGGAGCGTTCATGCAGTTCGGTCCCTGGGATGTCCAGATCGTCAGCGGCGGCACCTTCCGGCTGGATGGCGGCGCCATGTTCGGCACGGTGCCGAAGGTGGTTTGGAACAAGCTCTACCCCGCCGACGAGGAGAACCAGATCCTCATGGCCACCAACTGCCTGCTGATCCGCGGCGAGGTGGAGGGGAAGAAGCACGTCATCCTCGTGGACAACGGCAACGGCGACAAGGAGAGCGACGACTTCATGGCCCGCTTCAAGTTCGAGGGCCGGGGCGTGCTTGACGCCAGCCTCGCGAAGCACGGCGTGAAGCCCGGAGACATCACCCTCTGCATCCTCACCCACCTGCACTTCGACCATGCGGGCGGCAGCACGCGCTTCGGCGCCGACGGCCAGCCGGTGCCCAGCTTCCCCAACGCCCGCTACGTGGTGCAGGCGAAGGATCTCGCGGACGCCAAGCATCCCCACCTGCGCGTGAAGGCCAGCTACCTGCCCCAGAACTGGGAGCCCCTGGAGGCCGCGGGCATCCTCGACACCGTGGACGGCACCGCCGAGATCCTGCCCGGCATCTCCGTGCGTCCGGCACCGGGCCACATCGAGGGTCTGCAGAACGTCGTCGTCGAAGGCGGCGGCAAGCGCCTGGTCTACCTGGCGGACCTCATCCCCACCGCCCGCCACATCCAGCCGGCCTGGGTCATGGGCTACGACCTGGACGTGGTCACCTGCGTGAACGAGCGCCAGAAGCTGCTGGATGAAGTGACCGGCTCCGGCACCGTCTGCGTCTTCGAGCACGACCCCGACTTCCCCGCGGGCACCGTCAGCCGCGATGCGAAGGGGAAGTACAGCGTGGCACCCGTCCAGGTCTAGCCATCCCCCACCGCGCCTGGAGGCGGGTCGGGAAAAAACGTCATGCGGAACCAGATGTCCGGTGGCGGTGGCCGGCGAAATGGCCCACAATCCTGCCAGCCGCCATGACCCCCCTGACGCTCCTCCTCCCAGGCCGTCCGCCTCTGCTCCTCCGGGGCGAGGAGGGCCGGGCCTGGCACTTCGGGCGTTCGCACGAGAACGAGGTGGTCTTCCTCGACGGCGGCCTCAGCCGCAGGCACGCCCGCATCGTGCTCCAGGACGGGACCGCCCGGCTGGAGGACCTCGGCTCCCGGAACGGCACCTTCGTGAACGATGAGCAGATCCAGGCTCCGCGCGCGCTGCAGGGCGGCGACGACATCCGCATGGGCTCGGTGCGGATCCATGTGACCCACGGATCCCAGGGGCCCGACGTGCGGATCCAGGCCCGGGACCGCCCGGACTCCCAGCAGAGCCTTATCATGTCCCTGGCCCAGGCGCGGAAGGCCTGGACGCCCGCCCAGGACCGCGACCGGACCGGAGCGGTCATCCGGGCCCTGCAGGAGCTGAGCCTCGAGCTCATCAAGGACGTGCCTGCGGACGCCCTGCTCGCCCAGGTGCTGGACCAGCTCTGGACGCTCCTCGGCCCCTGGCGGGCGGCGATCCTGATGAAGGAGGCTTCGGGCGAGCTCCGCCTGGTGGTCTCCCGCGCCAGTGAGGGGCAGGCGACCATCCTGCTCTCCCGCAGCTTGGTGGAAGCCGCCCTGGAGCGGCAGGAGGCGGTGCTCTTCCGGGAGCTCGGGCTGGACCTGGCGAGCCCCTCCATCCTGCTCAGCGGCATCACGTCGGCCATCGTGACCCCCCTGGAATACGAGGGGACCGTGCTGGGCCTGCTCTACCTCGACGCCCGCCCCCCGCGGGATTCCTTCAGCGAGCAGGACCTGGGCCTCGCCACCACCTTCGCCCACCTGGCCTCCGCCAAGCTGGAGCAGGCGCGCCTGCGCGAGGCGGAGCTGAGCCGGCGGAAGGTGGACCACGAGCTGGGCCTCGCCCGCCAGATCCAGCAGGGGCTGCTACCCGGCTTCCCTCCGGAGATCCCCGGCTACCAGCTCTACGGCAACAACCTGCCCAGCCGCCAGGTGAGCGGCGACCTGTTCGGGTGGTGGCCCCGCGGCGATGGCCGCTGGCTCATCGCGCTGGCCGACGTGAGCGGGAAGGGCCTGGGGCCGGGGCTGGTGATGGCGAGCCTCGCCGCCTTCCTGGAGGCCTGGGCCGGCCGGGATCTCTCCACGGATACCTTGGCGTTCCACCTCTCCAAGGCCCTGGCCCGGCACACCGACGGCCGGCGCTTCGTGACCGCCTTCCTCGTCCTGCTGGACCCGGCCACCGGTGCCGTGACCTACACCAACGCCGGCCATAACCCGGCGTTCCTCCTCAGTCCGGAGGGGAGCTGCCTCGAGCTGGAGGCCCAGGGCCTCCCCCTGGCCATGCTGCCCGGCCGGCCCTATGGCTCTGCCACCATCACCCTCCCGCCGGGCGGGCTCCTCGCGCTCTACACGGATGGCATCACCGAGGCGACCAACGCCAAGGATGAGGAATACACCCCGGAACGGCTCAAGACCTTCCTCCAGGCGAAGGCGGCGGCCCCCCTCGAAGCCGTGGATGCCGAGCTCATGGCCGAGCTGGACGCCCATGCCCAGGGCACGCCCTTCGCCGACGATCGCACGCTGCTTCTGCTGCGGCGGTCCTGAACCGGACTGTGGAAACGCGCCCAGCGCTTCGGACCGCTGCGGCCTTCCGCATCGATGGATAAAGAAACTTTTTTATTAAACAATTGCGATTTATTCCATGACGCGACTAGGCTATGAGGCCACTCCCGATCCGCCAGGGTCAGATCTGGGCCTCTGGCTTCCACCCCACGCCCTTCTCTGGAGGCCCCATGGCCACCAAGCAGATGAACGTCAAATCCGACGGGTTCAACCCGAAGGACCTGTCGGTGAACAAGAACCAGGACTCTGTGCACTTCGTGCAGAGCGGCCAGGACGCGCCCAGTTCGGTGACCCTCAGCAGCTCCGCGCTCTTCGGCGTGACCACGTGCGTGGTGGACGCCAGCACGAGCGGAACGAACGTCTACCAGGTCCTGGGCACGGCGGCCGATGGGGACTACACCGTGTCGCTGCCCCCATCCCCCAGACTGACCAAGGACAGCGGCACGATCAAAGTCACCGGCTGAGACCCACCTGACCCGGCGGCTGGAGCGGCGGGGCGTCCCCGCGCTCCAGCCGCCGGGCCCGCTCCAGCCAGGGCGCCAACGTCCGTGCGAGGTGCGGGTTGGCGCTTCCGCAGGCGGCGAGCTCCCTCGACGCTTCCCGCCCCTTCTCGCGGCGCGTCCCCCGGGGTTCCGCCTCGGCCTCGAGCAGGCGCAGCGTGGCTTTCAAGGCCAGGGCCTCGGCCCACCGGGGACGGGCCTGGAGGAGGGTCCCGGCCCGGGCGCTCCCCTCGGCCAGGGCCTTGCCGGCCTTGCGCCCCTGGGCCTGCTCCCACTCGGCCTGGGCACACCAGAGCTGCCCCAGGGCGAGCAGCGATTCCTGGGAGGCTGGATCCGCCGCCAGCGCCTGGTCGAAGGCCTCCCGGGCGGTGGCGAAATCCGCCTCCGTCGCCTGGGACCAGGCGGCCTTCCAACGGGCATGGGCGGCCCGGAGCATCCCCAGGTACTGCCAGGTGTCGTGGTTCTTGGCATCCAGGGCCAGCGACTGGGCCAGGAGGGCCTCGCCTGTGCGCACCTGGGCGCGGGGGTCCGCCCCCGAGACCACGGCCCATGCCACCCGGACCGCGCTGCAATGACCGGCATTGTCCAGGAGCCCCTGGTCTCCCGGGGCGACCTGGCGGCCCCGCCGCAGCACGGCCTCGCCTTCGGCCAGGATCCGGGGGGCGGCGAACCACTGGCTCTCCGTGATGAGCTGATCGGAGAGGTTCAGGTAGCCGTAGGACTGGGCCGGGGCCGCCAGGATGGCCCGCCGGTAGCAGGCCTTGGCCTCGCTGCTCCACGGAGCCGGATCCTCGCCCCGCCCCCAGGCCTCCCGGGCCAGTTCGGACAGGGCCATGCCCTCCCCGTTGTGGAGATGGGGGCTGGCGGCATTGATGGCCAGCCCCTGGTGGTTCAGGTCGCGGGAACGCAGCAGGGCCGGCCGGGGATCCTCACCCTTGGCCCGGGCCCGGAGGGCCTGGGTGTAGTACACCTTGCCGAGCATGAAGTAGGGGACGAAGTGCTGCGGGTTCAGGCTGCGGGCGCGCTCCAGGGCCTCGGCCGCGGCCTGGAGGTCGGCCTCGGGCTGGGCGGCCCTGGGCAGCCTCGCCCGCTGTTCAAGACAGGCGCCGAGGTTGATCCAGGCGGGGAGGAGGTGGGGCTCCATCCGCGTGGCCGTCCCGAAGCTCTCGATGGCCGCACTGAAATAGACGGAGGGATCCTGCCCCCGGCCGCCTTCGAACTGGGCCAGGGACTGGTTCACCATGCCCAGGTGATTCCAGACCGCGTAGTCGCGCTTCTCCACTGACAGCCCGCCGAAGGCTGCGAGCCCCCGCGACAGGGGGTCCGTGGGGTCCAGGTTGCGCAGGAGGCGCACATTCCCCAGCGTGTAGTAGGCCTTGCCGAGGGCCACCCGGGCATCCGCGCGGGCGGGGCCCGCCGCCACGGCCTGCCTGGCGGAAGCCACCGCTTCCGCCGCGAGCCCCTGGGCGTCCTCCCCCCGGAGGGCCCGCGTGTCCGCGAGGTTCCCCTGCAGGCCCGCGGCGAGGATCAGCGACGGGGCGTGGTCCGGCTGGAGGCGGAGGGCCGCCGCCAGGGCCCGCATGCCACGGTCGAAGGGCCCCTGGACATCCCCCTGCCCGTACTTCTCCATGAAGAACGCGTTGTTCTCCAGATCGGCGGCCGCGGCGTACACCGCGGGCACGCTGCGGCCCGTGATGGCGGCAGCTTGCAGGGCCTGGCGTCCCTCCTCGAAATCCTGGTGGGCGCCCTCGCGGTCACCCTGGTTCCACTTCTGCCAGGCCCGGGCCTGGAGCAGGGAGCCGCGCAGCAGGGGCGCCTCGTAGAACCAGGGCAGCTCGGTGCCCAGGGCCTTGAGCCGGACCAGGGCCTCGTCCAGGCGTCCCTCGTAGAAGGCCAGCAGCGCCTCCAGGTAGGCGGGCGAAGGCACGTCCGCGCCCCTGGCCTGGCGGAGGTAGGCGAGGGCCGGGTCCCGCAGGGTGCGCTCCACCTCCCGCAGGCGGGCCTCCCGCTGGTCCTTGGAGACGATGCGCTCCGCCTCCAGGAACCGGTCCCGGAACTGCTGGCCCAGGGCGAGGCTCAGGGCGTAGGCCACGCGCGGCTCGCGGTAGCCGGCGTCCCAGGCCATCTGCAAATGCTCCCGGGCCTGCTCGGTATCGTCCAGGGTCCAGTGGCCCCGGCCCAGCGCGTAGTGGCCGGGCCCGTTGGCGATGGCCCCGGCCCGGGCCATGTCGGCCTGCAGCCGGGTCATCTGCTCCCGCACGGCCTGCAGGTCGGGCCGGATGTCGTGGGGCGGCGCCAGGGCGGAGTAGCGGGCCAGGGAATCGATGCGGACCGCGGCCTCGGTGAACTGCTGGGCGAGCCGCTCCCGGCGCCCCGCGTCGCGCCGGGTCTTCACCGCCACGCCCAGGGCCACGAGCACCGCCAGCAGGGCCGCGGCGCCCACGGCGGTGAGCTGCCGGTGCTTGCGGGCCTTGCGCTGGAGCCGGTACCAGAGCCCCGTGGGCCGCGCCAGCACCGGATCCGCCGCCAGGAACCGGTCCAGGTCATCGGCGAGGGCGCGCGCCGATTCGTAGCGCCGCGCCCGGTCCTTCTCGAGGCACTTGAGCGTGATGGCCTCCAGATCCCGGGGGATGTCCAGGCCGGGCCCGCGCATGGGCTGGATGTCCTCGGAGGCGATGGCGCCCAGGATCTCCAGGGCGTTGGCGCCGGAGACCGGCGGGCGGCCCGTGGCCATGTGGTAGAGCGTGGCGCCCAGGCTGTAGATGTCCGTGCGGCGGTCCAGGCGCGAGACCTCGCCCCGGGCCTGCTCCGGCGACATGTAGGCGGGCGTGCCCAACACCGAGCCTGTCTCCGTGAGGTCCTGGTTCCACTCCCGCGCCAGGCCGAAGTCCATGACGAAGGTGCGGAGGGAGCCGTCCGCCACGCGCTCCACCATGATGTTGGAGGGCTTGAGATCCCGGTGGATGATGCCCACGCGGTGCGCTTCCTGGACGCCCAGGGCCGCGTCCCGCAGCACCAGCACCTTCTGCTCCAGCGACAGATCCTTCGCCGCGGCGTCGAAGGGCAGGCCCGCCACGTACTGCATGGCGATGAAGACCCGGCCTTCCACCTCGCCCACCTCGAAGACCTTGCACACGTGGTCGTGGTCGACCCGGGCCTGGGCCCGGGCCTCCAGCATGAAGCGCGTGACGTAGCGGTCATCATCGAGGCGCACGAACTTGAGGGCCACCTCGCGGCCCAGGCGCCGGTCGCGGCCGTGGAACACCTTCCCCATGCCGCCCTGCCCCAGGAAGCCCAGGCATTCGTAGCGGTCCCAGCCGGGCACGGGAAAGTCCGGATCGCCGGCGCGGGGTCGCGGAGGGTCGGGCGCATCCAGCGTGGAACCACTGCCATCGGCGCCTGGGCCACTGTCCAGGGTCGCCGCCCCGGACAGCATGGGGTCCATGTCGCGCGCCCTCGGATCTGCTTCCATCGGCTCAGCTCCCACGGCACGAGGTTGGCTTCGGAGATCGCTATTCAGAAATGGATCATGGCACGGTAGTGCCATTGACCATCATCAGTCAACTTGTTAATTTACGATCAATCTATAGGCTACGGTGTTTTTAGGAAGCGGGCAGGTCGCCGGGAAGAAAGGCGCCACCCGGAGCATCCAAGAGGTCGTTCCCCGGAGGCCCCCATGCCTGGCTGGATCTCCTTCGTGGCGTTGGCCACCCTCGTCGCCTGCGGACATGGAGGCGGCAGCGTCCCTCCATCGCAGCCACCAGCCGGTGGGACCTTCACCACCACCACGGTGGTCGCGGGGCTCGCCCAACCCACCGCCATGGCCCTCGTGCCGGATGGCCGCATCCTCGTCTGCGAGCAGGGAGGCGCCCTGCGGGTCGTCAAGGCGGGCGTCCTCCTGGCCGCCCCCTTCCTGAGCGTGCCCGTGGACGCCACTGGCGAGCGCGGGCTGATCGGCGTCACGGTGGATCCCGCCTTCGCGGCGAACGGCTTCGTGTATGTCCACTACACGGCCACCTCGCCGAATCTGCACAACCGGGTGAGCCGATTCACGGCCGCGGGAGACCAGGCGGTACCCGGCAGCGAAACGGTGCTCCTGGACCTGGATGGCCTGAGCACCGCCACCAACCACAACGGTGGGGCCCTGCACTTCGGTCCCGATGGCAAGCTCTACGTCGCCGCGGGCGACAACGCCAATGGCAGCAACGCCCAGACCCTCGCCAACCTCCTGGGGAAACTGCTCCGGCTCAACCCGGACGGCAGTGTCCCCCCAGACAACCCCCTGCTCGCGCAGACTTCGGGAAAGAACCGGCTCATCTGGGCCCTGGGATTGAGGAACCCCTTCACCTTCGCCTTCCAGCCCGGCACCGGCCGCCTGTTGATCAACGACGTGGGCCAGGGCACCTGGGAGGAGATCAACGCCGGCCAGGCTGGCGCCAACTATGGATGGCCCGCCACCGAGGGCGCCACCGCCGACCCGGCCTATGCGTCCCCGATCTACACCTATCCCCACAGCGGCGGCCCGGTGACCGGCTGCTCCATCGTGGGCGCCGCGTTCTACGACCCGGCGACGCCCACCTTCCCGGCCGCGTTCCTCCACAAGTATCTCTTCATGGATTACTGCGGGGGGTGGATCCGGACCCTGGACCCCGCCACGGGGGCCGTGGGCGACTGGCTGACGGGTTTCTCCAGTCCCGTGGATCTGCGGGTCGCGGAAGATGGCTCGGTCCTCGTGCTGTCCCGCGGCGGCGGGAGCCTGCAGCGCGTGACCTACACGGCGCCCTGAGCCCGTCCCGCCTGCCCCGTCCACGCACGCGCTAAACTGGAACCTCTTCGTTCGAGGTGCCCGTGTCATTCACCCCAGGCAGCAGGCGCGGCGCCATGGCCGACATCAACATGACGCCGCTCATCGACGTGATGCTGGTGCTGCTGATCATCTTCATGATCGCGGCGCCCATGATGATGACGGGCGTGGATGTGAAGCTGCCGGAGAGCCGCACGGGCCGGAACCTGGAGAGCGAGGCCCTCACGGTCTCCATCACCTTCGACGGCCGCCTGCAGTTCGACCAGGCCTTCATGGCCCTGCCCGTGCTCGCCAACCAGCTCAAGGCCAAGGCCCAGTCCGGCGGCAAGCGCCCCGTGCTGGTGCGGGCCGACCACAACGTGCCCTACGGCCGCGTCATCCAGGTGGTGGACGCCATCCGCGAGGCGGGCTTCACGCAGGTGGGCTTCGTCACCGCCGCCGCGCCCATCGCCGCCCCGCCTGCCGAAGCGAAATGAGCCAGGACCTCCAGGCCTACCTCCGCACGCGCGCCCACCTGGGCGAGCTCCGCTGGGGGCCGGGCCTGGCCCTGAGCCTGGCCCTGCACCTGACCGTCGGCGTGGCCTTCTTCTGGCCCAGGGGCGGTGGCGCGGACACGGCCGAGGAGCTCAAGGTCACCTGGGTGAACCTGCCCGCGGCCATGGGCGGCACCTCCGGCGGCTCCGATGCCATGGAGGTGGGCAAGACCGGCGAGCGCCTGCGGCGGGTGGAGGAGGTGGCGCCGGTGCGGGACACCACGCCATCCGCCACGGCCCCGGATCCCTTCGCCACGAAGACCACCAAGGCCGCCGCCAAGGGCGACAGCAAGGACACGGCCAGCCAGGGCACGGGCACCACCGCCGCCAAGGGCAAGACCGCCTCGCCCAACCCCGTGGCGGGCGCCGTGGGCTCGGGCAATGGCGCGGCCTTCGGCGCGGGCTCGGGCATCCCGGGCCTGAACCCCACCTCCGGCGTCCAGGGCGGCGTGGGCCTGGTGGGCGGTGTGGATGGCAACTTCCCCTTCGTGTGGTACCTGCAGCAGGTCCAGGCCCGCATCACGTCGAACTGGAACCGGGTCTCCAGCACCCAGGGCCGCGTGCAGATCTACTTCCGCATCGCCCGGGACGGCAGCCTCGACCGCGTGCGCGTGGAGATCCCCAGCGGCAACGCCGCCATGGACGAGAGCGCCCGCATGGCCGTCCTGCGCGCCGCCCCCCTCCAGCGCCTGCCGGAGGGCTACGACGGCTCGTACCTGGGCGTGCGGTTCTGGTTCACGTACCTGGGGAACTGAGCAGCACGGACCCGCCCGCGCTCACTCCACCAGACCGCCCCCTCCAGGATCCGGGTCGATGACGGCCACGGCCAGGTTCACGGAGTGCATGGGGAAATCCAGGGTGAACTCGCCCGCCGGCAAGGGGATCCGGACCATGACGCCGGTGGCGTCGAAGCCCGTCAGCTCCCACGCCTCATCGGCCCGGAGGTGGATCGCCCGGTGCGCTTTCGGATCCGAGAAAGTCCAGCCCCGGACGCCCGGAGGCAGGTGTTTGGCGGCGTATTTCAGGCTGTGCATGGTTCCTCCTGTTCATGGGGCGTTGGGGATGCAGGGCCCAATGGCGCGGCCCGGGAAAGAGCTGTTCAGGACCGCTTCCGCCAGCTGGAAACCAGCGAAAGGACTTCCTCACGGTGTTCGGAGTCCTCGCTGCGGGGGCTGGCCAGGGCCGAGGCCAGGGCATCCAGGGCCTCCTTGTCCCGCCCCCGCAGGTGGAGCACCCAGGCCCGGGCCCGCCAGATCTGGGGGCGGTCGCCCGCGAGTCCCCGGGCCTCGTCCAGCAGGCGCTCGGCTTCCGCCAGGTCCCGCTGCCGGGCCTTGCATTCGGCGAGCGCGGCGAGGGCCTCGGCCCGGTTCTGCACCGTCCCCTTCTTCGCCAGCAGCGCCGAGGCCTCCATCAGGCGGATGGTGGCGGCCGGGAGCCTGCCCCGCACCCGCAGGAGATCCCCCAGCCGGTAGAGGGCCCGTCCCTGGATCAGGAGGAAGTCGTGGTTCCGCGCCTCCTCCAGGACAGCGTCGTACCGGGCGGCCGCCTGGTCGAAGTCGCCCTTCATGTGGGCGGCGATGCCCAGCAGCAGCAGCGTCCGGCACTCGCCCTCGGCATCCCCCAGGTCCCGGCGCAGGCGGAGCACCTCCAGGAAGGTCTTCTCCGCCGGCCCGGGCCGCCCCTCCTCCAGGTCGAGGATGGCCAGGTTGTTCTGGGTGAGGGCCTTGTACAGAGGGCTCTCGGCCACGCCCGCGTCGGCCAGGGCATCCTGGTAGAAGACTCGGGCCTCCTGGGTCCGGCCCAGGTACTTGGCCCGGTTGCCCAGGTTCACCAGGATGTCGGTCCTCAGCCCCCGGTTCCCTGTGGCGGTCACCATCTCGAGGGCGGGCGTGAGCGACCGTTCCGCCGCCGTCCAGTCCTCCTTGTGGATCCAGTGGGTGCCGAGCTCGTTCAGGATCTTGGCCTGGAGGTCCGTGTCCCGCGTGGCCCGACCCAGTTCCAGGGCCTGCTCCAGCAGGGGGACCTCCTCATCCGACTTCCGGTCCGTCCTCCGGGCCAGGAGCGCCAGCCCGATCAGCCCTTCGGCTTCGGAGTACCGGTCCCGCGACTCGCGGGCGGTGGCCACGGCCCACATGAGCGTGGGCAGGGCCTTCGCGTCCCCCCGGTTGTACAGCACCGAGCCATAGACCCGCACCCCCGGGGCGAAGCGCGGCGCCAGCAGCGCGGCCCGCTCCAGGAAGGGGAGGGCCCGCATCCGGTCCCCGTGCCGGAGCAGGTCGAGGCCCGTGCCGTAGGCCTCGAGGGCCTCCTTCGGGGGCATGACCGGGAACTCGGGGGACCGGCCCAGCGGCGACAGGGTCCGGTTCAGCTCCTTCAGCACCGAAGGCACCGCCAGGTTGGGTTCGAAGTCGGGGGTGGCGGCGGCGGATTCCCGGCTGGCCCGCAGGCGGCCCTCGCGGTCCACCAGCCTCAGCCGCAGCACGGGGGCGCCTGAACCGGGAACCGGGGCCAGCTCCCCCAGCATCACCAGGTCCGCACCGGTCCGGGCCACCAGCCGGCGGATGAGCGCCGCCTCATCGCCCGCCGCGGCCGCCGCCCGGGGCCGGTCATCCCCGAGGTCGCGGTCCTGCACGACCTTCACCTGGGGGAAGCTGCGGAGGATGTGCTCCAGCAGGTCCGTGGTGGTGATCTCCGCTTCGGGCGTGCGCCCGGGATCCGGCGTGAGGTTCCGGACCGGCACCACCACCAGCCGGGCCTGGCGCGAGGCCGAGAACTCGGGGATCACGCCCCGGCCATAGGCCCAGGTGCCCAGGCCCGTCAGGGCGAGCGTCACGGCCACCGCGGCGGCGGCCCACCACACGGGAGACGTGGGCGCCTGGATCTGATCCAGCGCCACGACCACTTCCTGGGCCGTGGGACGGGCCGGCGGATCCAGGGAGAGCAGGCGGTCCACCAGGCTCCGGAGGGCGTGCGGGCCGGCGGCGTGCCCATGCGGATGCGGTCCCGACCCCGAGCGCCACTTGAGCACCCGCCGGGTCCACGGGATCGGGGTCCGGTCCGTCCCCGGGGGCGGATCGCCCGCCAGGACCAGGGAGGCGACCACGCCGAGCGCATACAGGTCCGTGGCCGCCGTGGCGGTCTCCCCCAGCAGCAGCTCCGGCGCGATGAAGCCGCGGGTGCCCATGACCGTGCCGGGCTGGGTGAGCGGGTCCGCGCGGTCATGGGAACCCGGACAGGTCCCCGTCGTGCCTTCCGTATCGGGCAGGGCGGGCCAGGTGTCTCCGCGGTCCCCCGGCCCCTCGAAATCCTTGGCCAGGCCGAAATCCAGGAGCTTGGCCGAGCCCTCTGGCGTGATCAGGATGTTCGACGGCTTCAGGTCCCGGTGGATGACGCCCTTGGCGTGGGCCGCCGCCAGGGCGAGGGCCACCTCGCGGAGCAGCCGGAGCGCCTTCGGGAGCGGCAGCGGCCCCTGCTCCAGCAGCTTCGAGAGGGGAGTCCCCTCCACCCACTCCATGGCCATGACCAGGGTCCCGTGGTGGTCCAGCCAGTCGTACACATGGCAGATGCCCGCGTGGTCGAGCTTGGCGAGGATCTGGGCCTCCCGCTGGAACCGGCTCAGGGCGGCCCGCTGGCTGGCATGGTCCGCGCGGATGGTCTTCAGGGCCACGTGGCGCTCCAGCGAGCCGTCCCAGCCCCGGTACACCCGCCCCATGCCGCCCTCAGCGACAAAGGCCTCCACCTGGTAACGGCCGACCACGTCACCGGGCTGGAGCGGGCTGGCAGTCTGAGTCGCCATGGGAGTCGCTGGAGCAGGACACCATCAGGAGCCGACCATCCACTCGGGCCGCAGGTCCGTCCTTCGAGGAAGCCGGGGCATTCGCAAAAAGTCTACATCTTCTGTCCATTATCTCTTATTTGAACCGACCTCCGGCCCGGCCCCTTCACAGGCCCTTCCGGCGGTACACTCCCGTCATGCTTCCGCTTCTGCCCCTGGTGGCCCTCTACGCCCAGGCTCCGGCCTCCTCCGCCCTCGCGGTCGTGACCGCCGAGCCCAGGGAGGTGCGCCCCGGCGAGTCGGTGCTGCTGACCTGGGCCTGCCCCAGGTCCCCCCAGGTGCGGCTCGAACCCGGCGGCATGATCCTGCCGGGCCGCTCCCAGGTGACGCTTCGGCCCGCCTACACCACGACCTACCGACTCTTCGACGCGGGCCCCGGCGCCGAACCGGGCGGCGCGGAGCTGGGCCACGCCGAGGTGCGCGTCACCCCCGGCCTGCCCCTGGGCGAGGCCGCCCGCATCTGCGCCTTCGATGCCAGCGCCAAGGCCGTGCTACCGGGCGATCCCGTGGTGCTGAAGTGGGAGTGCGCGGGCAGCGCCAAGGTGCGCCTGGAACCCGGCGGCCTCGAGCTCGACGGCAAGAGCGAAGTCACCGTCACGCCCCTGGAGAGCACCCGCTACACCATCACCGCCAACAACGCCGCCGGCGGCCAGAGCCGCACGCTGGAGGTGTCCGTGCTGGGCCACCAGGCCCTGGCCCTCGCCAAGGCCGCCCGGACCCCCACGGCCAGCGTCTGCAGCTTCGAGGCCAGCCGCACGGTGGTGAAGCCCGGCGAGCAGGTGGACCTGAAGTGGGTGTGCCAGGGCGACGCCAAGGTGCGCCTGGAGCCCGGCGGCCTGGAGCTGGACGGCCAGTCCAGCATCGCGGTCGTCCCCGACAAGACCACGGTCTACACGCTGAGCGTCAGCAACCTCATGGGCGGCTCCTCGCGCAGCGTCGAGGTGCAAGTGGAGGCCCCGCGCCGGGTGCTCACCGAGAAGGACCTCGCCGATCCCGAGGAGGCCGTGAAGCCCCTGGAGCACATGGACCTCCAGGAGGCCCTCCACCGGGGCGCCGCCCTGCGGGCCGCCGCGCCCGAGGGCTCCTGGACGCTCCGGCTGGTGGTGTCCGGCCGCGCCGATGGCCTCAAGCAGGTGGCCCGAGCTGCCGGTCCCAAGGCCCCGGACGTGCTGGTGCTGCCCTACGTGCGCCCCGACGGCTTCCGCTGGTGGCAGGCCTGCTACGGCGCCTACCCCACCCGCACCGCGGCCATGAAGGCCTGGCGGAGCGCGCCGGAGGCCCTGAAGAAGGCCTTCCACGACGCCCTGCCCCTTAAGCTCCAGCGGCTGCCCGGAGATCCGCCGAAGGTGCTGTAGGCAGGTTGATTTTCAAAAGACAAAAGATCACCACCAAGACACCAAGACACCAAGTTTCTTTTGGTCTCGGGTATCGCCGCAGGCAATACCGAGAAGAACTGCAAAAGCGATTGTCTTTAGCTTTTCTTGGTGCCTTGGTGTCTTGGTGGTGAAAGCCCTTGTCTTCTTCCCGTGAACGCTGCGCCCTGGGATCTCACCCCCGTGTGACGTCCAGGGTGTAGGGCTCGCCGATCATGTTGGCGTCCTGCGTGTCCACGATGAAGTAGATGGTGCGCGTCGCCTTCGTGGGGTTCTCGTAGGTGGCCTGGGGCTCACCGGTGGGGATGCGGTTCTGGAGCAGGCCGGGCTCATCCTGGCCCCAGGCGTTCACCGCCAGCACCCGGAACCAGGCCTTGCGGCCCTCCACCACCTGCACCTTCACCTTGCCGCCCGCGGGCACCTCGATGGCATAGGCCCGCCGGCCGCTCATGTCGGGGATCTTGTCCGTCACCCGGACACTGCCCGCCGGCAGTTGCAGGGCCGGAATGGACGGCCCCTTGCGGGCCCCCTGCCGGGTCTCGCCCAGGATGCCGGCCTCCGCCCCCGGATCCGGGCGGTGGGGCACCATGGGGCCCCGCGGGGCCTTGGGCAGGTCCTTGGCCGCCACCACCGGCAGGGGCGCCGGGGCCTGGAAGACCACCATGGGAAGCAGCAGCAGACTGGGCAGCATGGGCACCTCCGGCACAACCATCTCTTGGATGCTCCCAACCCGGGAAGGGTTTAGGGGTTCTGACAATACCCTGCGCCGGGCCGGAAAGCGGCCCTTGCCCCCGGGCGAACTGTTTGTTGCGACAGGCGTGGCCGATGGCTATCGTCTTACAGCCCCATGCGGGCTTTCTACAAGGAGGAGGCAATGCGGATATCACCTTCAAGGCTGTTCGTGCTTCCCTCGGCCTTGCTCGCCGGGGCCCTGGCCCTGGCGCCCAGCGCCCACGGCGGCGAAACGCCCGGCAAGGCCGTCGCCCTCGCCGCCGACCAGCTTGCCTGGGAGGACCTGGCGGCCAAGGGAGCCGGCGTCATGATCTCCGACGTCGAGGGCCACCACGCCAAGGGGGCCTGGCACGGCTTCGTCAAGTTCCCCGTGGCCAGCAAGAGCGGCGTCCACGCCCACTCCAGCGCCCTGAGGCTCGTGGTGGTGTCGGGCACCTTCCGTTACGGAAGCGACCCCGACCACGAGCAGCCCTATGGGCCCGGCTCGTACGTCTTCATCCCGGCGAACCACCCCCACTCCAACAGCCAGCCGGACGGAGCCGTGGTCTACGTCGAGCAGTCGGGCAAGTACGACAACAAGCCAGCGGGCCACTAGGGCCGGTCTTCAGATGGGAGGGAGCCACCCGGTCAGTGGAGTACCTCGTACTCGCTCTGGACCAGCCCGCTCGGGAAGGACCGGGTGGCGACGTGACGCAGGCGCACATCGTGAGGCAGGGTGCTGAAGAGCGGGATGCCTTCGCCGATCAGCACGGGAACGCGGGTGATGATGAGGCGGTCCACCAGCCCCGCCCGCAGGAACCGCTGGATGGTGATGCCGCCATCCACGTAGAGCTTCGTGGCGCCGCGCTCCGCCAGCCGCGCCACGATCTCCGCCGGCGAGCCGGCCATCTGCTCGACATTGCTGCCGATGGCACTCGGCAACTGGAGCGGGCGGCCGCTCAGCACCACCACCCGCTTGGCGCCGTAGGGCCAGGGATCGAAGGTCAGCACCTTCTTGAAGGTCTTGCGGCCGATGACCAGGGCATCGATGCCCGCCAGGAACTCGTCGTACCCGTGCGGCTCCCCACCCCCCTCCGGCAGCCAGTCCAGGTCATGATTCGGGCGCGCCATGAACCCGTCCACGCTCACACCCACAAAGACGGATACCGTCATCCGGCCCTCCTCACCTTTGGGTGGCACGGGGTGGGTAAAAGTGACCGGATTTGCCTGTGGCCAGGCGTCCTCAGGCGCCCGAATCAGGACCTCAGCGCCCGGCCGAGGGACTTGCCGATGTTCCGAGCACCTGGCCGAGGGAGAACGCCAGGTCCCGGCTGATCTGCCCGCTTCCGCCGGTGCTGGCCACGGCGAGGTTTCCCTGGCGGTCGAGGATCAGGTGCGTCGGGAACGCCACGCTGGACCCCGACATGGCCAGTTGCTTGAGCGCCGCGAAGGGAATGCAGGCCACCGGGAACTGGAAGGGCCGCGTTTTCAGGAATTCGCGGACCTTCGACTCGTCGTCGTAGGCGAGGGCCAGCATGACCAGGTCCGGATGGGACCCGAACTGGGCGTGGATGGCGTTGAGGTCGGGGATCTCCTTCACGCAGGGCGGGCACCCCGTGAACCAGACGTTGAGGTAGACCACCTTCCCCCGCAGGGCCGACAGGGACCACGCCTTCCCCTGCAGGTCCGCGAACTGGACGTCGGCCACCGGCTGGCCGATCCGGGCCTTGAACCCATCGGCGGTACGCAGCCCCTGCGGAGCCTGGACGGTGGCGACGGAGGCCCCCGCGGGCGTGGAGGCGGGCGGGGCCTGGCCGAGGAGCGCCAGCGTCGAAAGCCCCGCGGCCAGCAGAAGTCGTGTGGAAGTCATGGAGATGCCCCTGTGAGTGGGTCCCGATCGTGGGGGCGCGGAAGGTCGCGCAAGCGGGGCCCGGGTTGAACAAGAGGGTTGGACGATACGGGTTATTTAACTGCTTGAATATTTAGAAAATGAGACTGTACCAGGCCATTTTCTCGGTACAAATAAAGCACGTTTAACGGAAATTTATGATGATTGCCTTTACCTAATGAGGGCAACGTGCGATAAGCATTCAAATCATATTTAGTTAAAGGTGATTTTGAATAATCAAAGATAACCAATATTGATCTATTATTGTATTTCATGAGTTTGATAATCTCGGATTTGTTCACTCGCCCTAATGCAGCTCCCTTACCCTGATTCTTTTTTCTAACAGCAAATTCGACGGCTGTTTTATCAATCATGAAATCAAACTTGCCCCAACCTGTTTTACAACCTGGATAATATGTTTTTCTTTCTGGCTCAAGGGCACCAAAAAAACCGAGTAAGAAAAAACGAACATATGGCAAATGTTCCTTCTCGTTACCTTGATCAAGTCGAATCGTTTTCCTGAAAACACGATCAAAGGAAGAAGCGTACAAATCGGTGAATGCTTGCCGGACCTTTTTGATCGAAGCAGCCATGGGGAGTCCCTAACGAGAGCAGCTAATCGGCCCCACCTGCATCGAGGCGATGAGCGGAGCCGAGGAAGCGAGAAGTTGAGAGAGAGCGAAAGCCAATGCAGGCGAGGTCCGAGTTGAGCTAGGGGTTCGGCCCATTTTACGCACGCTCCCTCCAGAAGGATTCTCCCGATCCATGCACAGCACGCGATAGCCTGACATAACCCGCGGCTGAACCGTTTGTATATACAGACCCATTATCTTGCATTCGAATAACGCTTGGCCAGGTTTTTGGGATAGGAAACAAAGAGCGTGAATGAATTATAGCTTCTTTGGTTTTGTCGCGCATTTCAGGTGAGATGACAGTGTAGCGTGAATATTCATTGTATGTATAGTCTATCTGGGCTAGCCTAACAACAAAACGATCTGTAAGTCGATTTGATTCTATGTCCAAATAATGATCTAATAATAAATTGCCATATTTAGTATCGTGCAAGTAGATATTGGCAACACAATTCAAATATTGATGTTGGTTGAATGCGATTACATCGCGATCATTTCGAATTTCAGTGATATTGTCAGCATTAAAAACACTATAAACCTCAGAATCGTAGCCTAATAGCAACAATCTTGGAGAAAGTGGCAATACTACAATGGCACCAGCGCTTCCAATGCCAAATGTAAATTCTTTATCTTTGTTTTTATCTATAACCCATCGATTGGCAAGAACTGCCGGGTTATCAGATGTTACGAATGGAATTTTTGTCCAATTTTTTACCAAACAAAAGTGCAAATCATCGATTTCGTGCATAGATTCTACGAACATCCGACAACCCATAAATACAGCATCTTTTATTTTCAGTGAAAATTCTTTAGCCGGCAAATCGGCTATCTCTCTTGTCGCATTATTCATCTGAACAAAATGCAAAGCTACGGCCTCTGTTCGGAAGTTTTGAAATAACCAGAACGTCTTTAAAATTGCTGATTGTGAATCCGTAAATTTATAATTATTACGACCTAATTCTGCCATGGTTCTGCCGTAACCTTTTTCAATCAATTGAATAGCTGATTCTAGTTTTTCGTCTGTCCCATAAAAGTAGTCTCTTGAGCATTGGTGTTTAACTGATGCGTTCGGGATAATTTTGCGTTTATGAATATTGAATAAATTTATAGAGGAGTTTGCTGACCCTGTTGTGAATGGGCGGAAATGGCAACGTGGCACAAAATGTTGATTTTTATTAACAGGCATTAAGCGTGACGCCTTATCGGAGGGCCTAACTTTGAATTAGATGACCAAAACCCGTTCTGAGCCCGTCGTCTGATATGAATGAAGGAACGATACCGGCATTGTAGATCACCAAGTCCTTTCTCTGCCGAACGGTGCAAAACCGGGGGCGAACGGTCATGCCCCATCCTCCCGCCCCTGGTGGGGTGAGAAGTCGGGATCGCCCGGCCGGTATTCCGTGCTCAGACCGTCCTGACCGCGTCCCTCAGGCTTGGAGCTTCACCAGCAGGTCCTCGGCCACGCGGCCGGCGGCCCCCGGCTCTCCCAGGTGACCACGCACCTCACCCAGCTCCGCGCGGATGTGACGGGCGATGTCGGGGTCCAGCAGGCGCGTCAGCTCCACGCCCAGCCGCTCGGGGTTCACCTCGCCCTGGAGCAGCTCGGGGGCCACTTCGCGGCGGGCGACGACGTTGGCGAGGCCGAAGTGGGGGACCTTCACGATCCGCTTGGCCATCTGGTAGGTGAGGGCGTTCAGCTTGTAGACGATGGCGAAGGGGGTGCCCAGCAGGGCGGTCTCCAGGGTGGCGGTGCCGGAGGCCACCAGGGCCGCATCTGCGTAGGCGCGGGCCGCGTAGGGGTGGTCGCGCACCAGGGTCACGGGGGCATCCCCCAGGTGGGCGCGCACGAAGGCCGAATCCAGCGTGGGCGCCACGGGCAGCACCCACTGCACCGCGGGCCGGGCCGTGCGCCAGCGCCGGGCCAGCTCCGCCATGGGCGGCAGCAGGCGCTCGATCTCGCCCCTGCGGCTGCCCGGCAGCAGGGCCACCAGGGGCCGCGCGGGATCGAGGCCCGTCTCGGCGAAGAAGGCGGCGCGGTCGCACTCGGCCTTCACCACCTCCACCAGGGGATGGCCCACGAAGCGGGCATCCACGGGGTAGCCGCGGAACAGCTCCGGCTCGAAGTCGAAGAGGCAGTAGAGCGTGTCGAGCACCGTGCCCAGCTCGGGGATGCGCCCCTTCTTCCAGGCCCACACCTGGGGGCACACGTACTGATGCAGCGACACGGCGGGCAGCTGCTTCCGCAGGGCCTTGGCCATGCGCAGGTTGAAGCCCGGGTAGTCGATGAGCAGGGCGCCGGTGATCTTCTCTTCCGCAGCGGCGGCGAGGATCTGCTTGAAGAGGCGGTTGAGGCGCGGCAGGTGCTTGATGACCTCCACGAAGCCCACCACGGCCAGGTCCTTCACGTCCGCCAGCTTGCGGTCCAGGAAGGGGCTCATGCGCGGGCCGCCCACGCCGATGATGCGGAGATCCGGGCGGCGGGCCTTCAGCTCGCGCAGCAGCTCCGCGCCATGCAGGTCGCCGGAGTCCTCGCCCGCGAGGACGAGCAGGGTCTGGGTCACGCGTGGCCCCCCTCGCGCTCCAGGTGCCGCCCGAACACCACGCTGTCATCGGGCACCACCGGTCGGCCCAGGGCCGTGGCGGGCATCTCCGCGGGGAAGAGCACCGCCGGATGGGCGGCCTCCAGCGCCGCGGCCTGGGCGCGGAAGCGGTCGGGCTCCGTGGCGGGCAGGGCCATGTCCCAGCGGTAGCCGAGCTTCTGGAGGGCCTGCAGGTTGGAGTCGGGCTCGCAGACGCCGCACCAGAGGCGGTCCGCCAGCGCTTCGGCATCGGCGGTGCCCGGGTGCCAGCAGTAGCCCACGGCCTCGGCCCGGGCCTGCCGCAGCAGCTCCACCACCTCGGCCTCGGCCCCGCCCTCGATCCGCAGGGCCAGCTTCACGCCCCGGCCGCTGGTGGCCTCCAGCAGGGTCTCCAGCTGGCCCAGCAGGCGGAAGCCCCCTTCCCGGTTCTGCGGGCGGGCCGCGGGCAGGATGAGGAAGTCCGGGGCCAGGGCCGCGTGGAGGGCCGCCAGGGCCTCCTCCACCGGGGCCTCGCCCGGCAGGTCGATGGCGTGGACCGCCAGCCCGCGCCGGACCGCGGCCGGCCACTCCGGATGCAGCCGGCCCTCCCACCGCAGGGTCACGGGGGCGAAGGGGAACCAGGACCCGGGAGCAAAACTGGATGGAATCTGGGGCACGAACCGCATCGGCTTATCATGGAGCAATGGAGGCGCCATGGGCCGCATTTTCACCCTCGACGAAGCCCGGGCCCTGATGCCCCAGGTGAAGGCGGTGACGGAACCTGTCTACACACTGGCCGCGAGCCTCGCCGAGGAACTCACCCACGCCGAGGAGGCGCAGGACGAGCGCCGGGCGGAGGAGCTTCGCGACCGCCTGCAGACCCTGGTCAAGTCCTGGCAACAGAGCATGCAGGACCTGGAGGCCGACGTGAAGGGCCTGTGGCTCGTGGATTTCGATTCCGGCGACGGCTACTGGTGCTGGGCCTATCCCGAGGAGGCCCTCGACCACTGGCACAGCTACGAAGGCGGCTTCCGCTCCCGCGTGCCCGCCGACCAGCGGCCGGGTGTGCAGGCCTGAGACCAGCTCCGGGGCGAAAAACCCCCGCGGAGATTGCGGAGGGAAGCAGAGGCGCGCAGAGAAAAGCCATGGCGCCTTCATCTTTCCTCCGCGAACCTCCGCTTCCTCTGCGACCCTCTGCGTGAGTGGTTTCCTTCCCGGTTTTTCACGGAGCCTTCGAATGACTGCGAAGTCCCCCAAGCGCATTGAGCCCACGGCGCCGCCCCGGGATTTCCGCGCGGCGGTGCTGGCGGTGGTGGCGCAGATCCCGGAGGGGTGCCTGGCTTCGTACGGCCAGGTGGCCCTGCTGGCGGGCTTCCCCCAGCGCCCGCGCCAGGTGGGCATGGTGCTGTCGGGCCTGCCCGAGGGCACCGACCTGCCCTGGCACCGCGTGGTGAACACCCGGGGCTACGTACCCAGCCGGGGCCGCTGGTGGGGCGCCTTCGAGCAGATCAGCCGCCTGCGCGACGAAGGCATCGCGGTGGACGACCAGGGCAACCTGGACCTGGAGGCCCACCGGTGGGACGGGGTGGAGCGCAGGCCGAAGGCCGCCGCCAAACGCCCAGGTACACGGAAAAAAGCCTGACCTGATGATCGGTGAGCCTCAGCCAGGAAAGATCTCCACGAAGAACACGAAGGCACCCTGCGGGTAGACGAAGGGCGCGAATGGGGCTCGACCCATCCCGGGCATCCCTTCACGGGCGGAGGCTCCGGGCGACTTACAAGGGCCGCCAGGGCCGCCGCCCGTGAAGCCGGCCGCGCCATGCGCGACCGGGGGCCAAAGGCCCGGATGCCCTGGCCGAGACGCTGGGGCCTGCCTTCGTGGCCTTGCCTTCCTCTTCGTGATCTTCGTGGAGGCTTTTGATGCCTTCGGTCAGGCAGAGGCTCGCCGACAACGAGGAAGCCTGATCCCGGCGCCCCCCGGGCCGCCCTTCCCGCGCCAGGCCCGGGCCCGCTCAGGTACACTGGAGGGGCGGAGGGCTCCATGAAGGTGCGCGTGTCGGTGCAGTTGAAGCCGGGGATCCTGGATCCCCAGGGCAAGGCGGTGGAGCAGGGCCTGCACGGTTTCGGCTTCGAAGTGGAGCACGTCCGCATCGGCCGGCTCATCGAGCTGGACGTCCCGGGGACCGATGTCGCCGAGGTGAAGGCCAAGGCCCAGGCCATGTGCGACAAGCTGCTGGTCAATCCCGTGATGGAGAAGGCCTCCATCGAGGTGTTGTGATGCGCGTGGCCGTCCCGGTCTTCCCGGGCTCCAACTGCGACCACGACGCCCTCCACGCCTGCGGCACGGTGATGGGCTGGGAGACGATCCCCGTCTGGCACCAGGAGACGCGGCTGCCCGAGCACACCGATCTGGTCTTCGTGCCCGGCGGCTTCAGCTACGGCGACTACCTGCGCTGCGGCGCCATTGCGGCCCTGGCGCCGATCATGGCCGACGTGAAGCGCCACGCGGACAACGGCGGCCTGGTGCTGGGCGTCTGCAACGGCTTCCAGATCCTCTGCGAGGCCCAGCTGCTGCCCGGCGCCCTGCTGCGCAACGAGTCCCTGCGCTTCATCCACGCGGACGTCCACCTGCGCGTGGAGCGGACCGACCTGCCCTTCACCCGCGCCATGAAGGCCGGCGAGGTGTTCCGGGTGCCCATCGCCCACGCCGAAGGCAACTTCACCCTGGAACCTGAGGATCTGACGGATCTGGAGGCCCGGGGCGGCGTGGCCCTCCGCTACTGCTCGGCCCAGGGCGAGATCGGCGCGGACCACGTGCCCAACGGTGCCATGAACGGCATCGCCGGCATCGTGAACGTCCGGGGCAACGTGCTGGGCATGATGCCCCACCCCGAGCGGGCCGTGGACCCCAAGCTGGGCCCCACGGGCGGCCTGGGCATGTTCCGGAGCCTGGAGGCGGCTTTCAGCAGGGCCTGAGGCGGGCCTTGCGGGGGCCATGGGAAAAAAATCAGCCTTGGCTTGTGAAAATTTCATGCCTTGGAAAAAGTTTTCCTGTCATCCTTCCGGATAGCCCCGATGGGCATGCCTGTTTATTCCTGAGCCATGAGCGAATCTGAAGCCAAAAACCTCCAAACCTATACCAGCGGTCCCCTGCGGTTGGCCGTGCTCAAGCGGGACCCCGTGCCCGCGAAGCTGCTGCCCGCGCGGGATGCGTGGACGCTGCTCCAGCCCACGCACGCGGTGCGCGTCTGCACCAGCGAGGACCGCGAAGAGGGCGTCATCCGCTCCGGCGACCTGGCCCTGCTGCTGCCGGGCTTCGGGCACACCCTGAAGCGCCACCACGCGAACGCGCCCTTCGGCTTCACGGCGCTGTTCATGGAAGGGCCCTTCCCCGAGCCGCTGCTGTCCTCCCTGCAGAACCCGCCGCGGAAGTGGCAGGAATCCAGCTTCGCCGTGCTGCGCAGCCTCAGCCTCAAGCAGCTGTTCAGCATCTTCTCCCAGGAGCTGGCGAACCCCGACGGCGTGCAGCTCATGACCCGCGAGCTCTTCCTCATCCTGCTGGGCGCGGAGCTCTCCCGCCTGACGGAGAAGGAAGACCGGGGCCGCTTCCCCTACCGCCTGAACCGCTCGACCCTGCAGCTGGTGCTGGACCACATGGAAGTCCACATCGGCTCCAAGAACAGCGTGCCCGAGCTGGCCACCATGGCCCGCTGCACCCCAGACCACTTCATCCGCCTCTTCCGCGAGGCCACCAGCACCACCCCCCACCAGTACCTCATCGAGCGCCGCCTCCAGCGGGCCGTGACGCTGCTGGCCAACGGCGAGCGCCCCAGCGACGTGGCGAAGATCCTGGGCTTCTACGATGCCAGCGCCTTCACCCGCGCCTTCAAGCGCCGCTTCGGCGTCCCCCCCAGCGAGTACGCGCAGGAAGCCTACGACCGGCAGTTCCCCAAGAAGTAAGAGCGTTCGGAACCTTCCCTGGTGGAAATCAAGCAAAAGCCCGGCTCTGCCGGGCTTTTGCTTGGGGGGTCCCGGGGGTGTGCGCGCAGCGCGGAACCCCCGGATGGTTACTTGGCGACCTTCTCGGTCACGGTCTTGGCCTTCTGGGCGCCTTTGGTGGTGCCCTTCTTCGACTTGGCCTTGGCCTTGTCCGTGCCGGTCTTGGCAGCGCCCTCGCCCTTGGCGGTGGCGGCCTTCACGTGTTCGCCGGCCACGGGAACCGCACCAGCCTTGGCGTCGGCCTTGGCCTTGGCGTCCGCAGCTTTCTTATCAGCCTTGGCCTTGGCCTCATCAGCCTTGGTGTCCACCTTGGCCTGGCCCTTGTCCACCGCCGCATTCGCGGCGCCTTTCAGATCATCCTTGCCGGGAACCTGCGCCACGAGCGCCAGCGAAGCACTCAGCATCAAACCCAGAACCACTTTCATCGAAACCTCCCTTGAAACCTGAAGACTGAGGACTGAGGACCGAGGACTGCCCCTACGGCTTGCACACCTTGCAGGCCTTGTAGCCGGCCTTGTCGGCTTCCGCCGCGGAGGCGAAGGAGACCTTGTTCGCGTCCTTCATCTTCGAGGCGAACTTGCAGTCGGCGCGGTGGTAGACCTTGGAATCCTTGTTGGCCACGATGGCGGTGGAGGTCGCCGCGGCCTTGGGGGTGGCGGACTTCGCAGCGGCGGCCGCAGCGGCCGGGGCGGCCATGGGAGCGGGCTTCGCGGCGGCAGGGGTCGGCGCGGGGACTGGGGCTGGGGCCGCCTTTGCGGCAGACGCAGGGGCAGGCTTCGCCGCAGGCGTGGGAGCGGGCTTGGCCGCCGCAGCCTTGGTCTCGGCAGCCTTCTTGTCGAGCTCGGCCTTCTTGGCTTCCTTCTCGGCCTTCTTCTCTGCCTTCTTCTCGGCCTTCAGCTCGGCAGGGGTCTTGGCGGCAGGCTTCGCAGCGGCGGCGGCCTTGGTCTCCGCGGCCTTCTTCTCGGCTTCCGCCTTCTTGGCCTTCTTCTCGGCCTTCTTCTCTGCTTTCAGTTCGGCGGCAGTCTTGGGCTCGGCGGGCTTGGCCTTGGGTTCCTGGGCCACGGCCACCATGGCGGCAGCCAGCATGAGGGTGAGCAAAGCGCGTTTCATGAGTTCTCCTTGGAAGGTGGGGCAAGGGTGATCCCCCGGCCATCCCCCTGTCAACGGGAGACGGAACAGGACGGAGCGAAGCGGGGCGGGCGGCGGGCCCTGGAGGCCTGCTCGAAGGCATAGGCCAGCTTCAGCAGCGTGCCCTCCTGCCAGGGCGCGCTCACGAAGGACAGGCCCACGGGCAGGCCCGAGGCGAACCCCGCCGGCACGGTGATGTGCGGGCATCCCGCCACGGCGGCGGGGCTGGAGAAGCTGAGGCTGGAGCTGTCGCCGTTGAGGTGGTCGATGAGCCAGGCAGGCCCGCCCGTGGGCGCCACGATGGCCTGGGCCGCGTGCTTCTCCAGCAGGCCCTGGATGTCCTTCCGGGCCTGGGCGCAGGTCCCGATGGCCTTCCGGTAGGCGGGATCCGTGAGGGGCCCCTTGGCCTGGGCCTGGGCGAGGATCTCCTGGCCGAAGAAGGGCATCTCCCGCGCCTTCTCGCGCTCGTCGAAGGCCATCAGCGTGGCCAGATCCCTCACCGCCCCGCCCCGGCCGCCCAGGTAGGCGTTGAGACCCGCCTTGAACTCGTAGAGCAGCACCTCGAACTCGGCGTCGTCGTAGGCGGCGGACTTCAGCTCCACCTCCACGAGCGTGGCCCCGCGGGCCTTCAGCAGGTCGAGGGCGGGCTGGAGGACGGCATCCACGTGGGCATGGACGCCCAGGAGGTTCTTCGCCACCAGCAGGCGTGCGCCCTTCAACCCCTCGGCGGCGAGGAACTGGGTGTAGTCCCTCTCCCGGCGGGCGCCGGGATCCCCGGTGGCCGTGTCCTTCGGATCGGCGCCGACCAGCGCGTTCAGCAGGAGGGCCGCGTCGCGCACGGTCCGCGCCATGGGCCCGGCCGTATCCTGCGTAGCGGAGATGGGGATGATGCCGCTGCGGCTCACCAGGCCCACGGTGGGCTTCAGGCCCACGAGGCCGTTGGCGTTGCTGGGACTCACGATGGAGCCATCGGTCTCGGTGCCCACGGCCACGGCGCAGAGGCTGGCGGCCGCCGCCACGCCCGAACCCGAGCTGGAGCCGCTGGGGCTGCGGTCAAGGGCGTAAGGGTTCCGCGTCTGCCCGCCGCGCCCGCTCCAGCCGCTGCTGCTGCGGGTGGAGCGGAAGTTCGCCCACTCGCTGAGGTTCGTCTTGCCCAGGATCACGGCCCCGGCCTCGCGCAGCCGCTGGACCACGAAGGCGTCCTCCTTCGGCGGAGGTGCGTCCGCCAGGGCCAGCGAGCCGGCCGTCGTCTTCATGCGGTCCGCGGTGTCGAGGTTGTCCTTGATCAGCACCGGAATGCCGTGGAGCGGCCCGCGCACATTCCCCGCCTTCCGCTCCGCATCCAGCGCCTTGGCGATGGCCAGGGCATCGGGGTTCAGCTCGATCACGGCGTTCAGCTTCGGCCCGGTCTTGTCCAGGGCCCGGATGCGCGCCTGGTACCGTTTCACCAGCTCCACCGCCGTCCAGCGGCCCGCCGCCATGCCGGCCTGCAGGCCGTCCACCGTGGCCTCCTCCAGCACCAGGCCTTTCTGGGCGGAACCCGCCTTCAGGTCGCCCCCCACCAGCGCCGCCGCGCCCGTAGCCAGTCCCGCGCCCAGGAAGGCACGGCGGTCGAAGGTCATGGAATCGTCTCGATGCGGCATGGGTCATTCCCCGGAGGTATGTGGAGGATCTTAACCCCGGTCGGCCGCCGGTCCCCGCGGCCCGTTCGCCGATCCGCGTCCGCGCCGGGGATCAGGCCACCCGATCCTGGGGCTGTCGGAGGCTTCCATGGCCGCGTTCCTGCTCTGGCTCATCCTGCTGGTGGTCTGCTGGCCGCTGGCGCTCCTGGCGCTGGTCCTCTACCCGCTGATCTGGCTGCTGCTCCTGCCCTTCCGGCTCCTGGGCTTCGCCGTGGAGGGGGTCTTCGGGCTGGTGAAGGGGCTGTTCCTGCTGCCGGCCCGGCTCCTGGGCGGCAACAGGCTGGCGTAAGGGCCGGCGGGAGTGGATATTGGGCTACGAACGCGGCCCACCGGGGCGCGACCACGCGAGCGGGAGGGACCCATGGAACTCTACCTGGACGCCAAAGAAACCGAACTCCTCATGCGGCTCCTGGATCGCAGCCTCGAAGACATCCAGCGGGAGATCAACCACACCGATCACGCCGCCTTCAAGGCCGGCCTGAAGGTGGATCAGACCCTGATGCACGGCATCCTGGCCAAGCTGAAGGCTCCGGCCGCCATGGGGATCTGAGCCTCCGGAGGAGCCTTACTTGGGGACGTTTTCCGGCTCTGGCTTCGGGGCCGGTTCGGGCTTGGGGGCAGGCTCGGCCTTGGCTTTCGGCGCCGGCTCGGCCTTGGCTTTGGGCGTCGGCTCAGCCTTGGGGGCGGGTTCAGTCTTGGCTGCGGGCGCGGCTTCGGGCTTGGCGGCGGGCTTGGCCGGCTTCGCCTTGGCCCCCTTGAGGCTGGCCACCCGCTGCTGGGCCTCCCGGGCCTTCACGCGCGCCTCGGAGGCCTTCTCGGCGGCCGCCTTCGCCTCGGCCTCCGCGGCCTTGGCCCGGGCCTCCGAAGCCCGGATCTGAAGGTCCGCCGCACGGGTCTCCGCCTCCTTGGCCTTGGCCGCGGCCGCCTTGGACTGTGCTTCTGCCTTGGCGGCGCCGCTCTTCAGGCGCTCCGCCGAAGCCTTGGCGCGCTTGGCTTCCGCTTCCAGGCGGGCGGCCTCGGCCCCCGCAGCCGAGGGCCGTGCCTTCACGGCTTTCGGCGGCACGCCGGTGGCGACGAGCGATGAGGCCAGGAGCAGCAGGATGGGCAGGCGCATGGAACCCTCGGGGGAAGGTCCTCAGAATTTCCGGGCAAATCCCGCCTGTCAACCCAACGCGCGCTCCAGGGCCCCGGTGTGCAGCTCCTTCAGCTCGGCGGCGTCCGCATCCAGCAGGGGCTGGCCATCCACGGCGACGGTGATGCGCGAGCCGCCCGTGGCGCCGATCTTGGCGCAGGGCACGCGGTGGGTGGCGCAGAGGGTGGCGAGGCTGCCTTCGGCCTCGGGGCTCACGCTCACCACGATGCGGCCAGCGGTTTCGCCGAAGAGCAGGCTGTCCAGGCGCAGCGCGCCCTTGGTCAGCATCAGCTGGCAGCCCATGCCCTCGCCGTCATTCGCCCCGAAGGCGCTCTCCAGCGCGGCGACCACCAGGCCGCCCTCGCTGGTGTCGTGGGCGCTGCGGATCAGCCCCAGGCGGATGCCTTCGCGCACGCAGGCCTGGAGCCGCAGTTCCTCATCCAGCCGCAGCTCCGGGCAGGCGCCCTGGACCTTGCCGGTGCGCAGCTTCAGGTACTCGCTGCCGCCCAGCTCGTCGCGGGTCTCGCCCAGCAGGAAGATGCCGTCGTGGGCCGCGCGGAAGGCCGAGCCGCAGATGCGGTTGCCCACCTTGGATAGCGCCGTGGCGTCCGGTGCGTCCACGGCCACCTGCCCCGCGCAGTCCTCCACCAGGCCCACCGCCGCGATCATGGGCGTGGGGAAGATGCTCTGGCCTTCGGTGTCGTTGTAGAGGCTGACATTGCCGCTGACGATGGGCACGTCCAGGGCCAGGCAGGCCTGGCGGATGCCCAGGCAGCCCTGCTCGAAGGTCCACATGTTCTCGGGCTTCTCGGGATTGCCGTAGTTCAGGCAGTCCGTGAGGCCGATGGGCTCGGCGCCCACGCAGGCCAGGTTGCGGCAGGCTTCGGCCACGGCGTGGGCCGCGCCCCAGAAGGGATCCAGGTAGCAGAAGCGGCTGTTGCAGTCGCTGCTCATGGCCACGGCCTTGCCCGTGTCCTGCCCGGCCTCGTCCTTCACGCGGATGATGCCCGCATCGCCGCGGCCCATGCCCAGCAGCGTGTTGCTGCGCACGGTGCCGTCGTACTGCTCGAAGATCCACCGCTTGCTGGCCACGGTGGGCTGCTGGACGAGCTGGCGCAGGGTGCGCTCCACCTCGGTGGGCTTGAGGTCCGCGGGCAGCGGCGCGGCGGTCACGCTGTCCAGGTAGCCCGGGCGCTGGCGGGGCCGGTCGTACTTGGGTGCGGCATCCACCAGGGGCTGAATGGGCAGGTTGATGACGGGTTCCCCGTGCCAGCTGCCGATGAAGCGGCCGCTGTCGGTGACCTCGCCCACCACGCAGGCGTCGAGGCCCCACTTGTGCAGCACGGCGATGATCTTCTCCTCGCAGCCGGGGCGGGCCACCAGCAGCATGCGCTCCTGGCTCTCGCTGAGCATGAGCTCGAAGGGCGTCATGCCCTCCTCGCGCATGGGCACCTGGTCCAGGCGGATCTCCAGGCCCGTGCCCGCGCGGCTGGCCATCTCGAAGCTGCTGGAGGTGAGGCCCGCGGCGCCCATGTCCTGGATGCCGATGACCCAATCGGTCTGGAAGATCTCCAGGCAGGCCTCGAGTAGCAGCTTCTCCGTGAAGGGGTCGCCCACCTGCACCGTGGGGCGCTTCTCCTCGCTGCCCTCGCCGAACTCCGCCGAGGCCATGCTGGCGCCGTGGATGCCGTCGCGCCCGGTCTTCGAGCCGATGTACATCATCTTGTTGCCGATGCCGGAGGCGAAGCCCTTGAAGATCTTGTCGCTGCGCAGCACACCCAGGGTGAAGGCGTTCACGAGGATGTTGCCGTTGTAGCTGGCGTCGAAGGCGCAATCGCCGCCCAGCATGGGGATGCCCATGCAGTTGCCGTAGCCGGAGATGCCCGCGGCCACACCCTTGACGAGGCCCTTCATGCGCGGCGCGTCGAGCTCTCCGAAGCGCAGGCTGTTCAGGTTGGCCAGGGGCCGGGCGCCCATGGTGAACACATCGCGCAGGATGCCGCCCACGCCGGTGGCGGCCCCCTGGTAGGGCTCGATGAAGCTGGGGTGGTTGTGGCTCTCCATCTTGAAGGCCACGGCCCAGCCATCGCCGAGGTCCACCACGCCCGCGTTCTCGCCGGGGCCCTGGATGACGCGGGGGCCCTCCGTGGGCAGGTTCTTCAGGTGGATGCGGCTGGACTTGTAGGAACAGTGCTCGCTCCACATGGCGCTGAACACGCCCAGCTCCGGGTAGGTGGGCATGCGGCCATCGAGCAGGCGCAGGAGGACCTGCCACTCATCCTTGGACAGGCCCAGCTCCAGAGCCAGGGATTCAGTGACGGCCGGTTCGTGGGCAACGGACATGGAGGCTCCGGAAGCCTTGATTCTAGCGGTTCCGGGGTATTCAGACGAGGCTTGACATCCGTAATGGGAATGTCCGCTTCCCTCGGGAATCCCTTTCCGTACACTGGAAAGTCACGCCTTCGGAGCCCATGACCCCTCCCCGCACCCTGCTCACCTACAGCGCCCCCCGCAGCGGCTTCGGGGACGAGTGGATGACCTTCCTGCCCATCGGGCTGGGCTACCTGCAGGCCATGCTCAAGGCCCGGGACCTGCCCTGCCGGGTGGCGAACCTGAGCGGCAAGGGTCGGAAAGAGGCCCTGGCCTACTTCAAAGCCCAGAACCCGCAGGTGGTGGGCGTGTCCATGTTCACCTTCAACCGGAAGCGCTCCTACGAGCTGCTGGCCTGGGCCCGCGAGGCCTGCCCCGGCGCGATCCTCCTGGCGGGCGGTCCCCATCCCACGCACCTGGCCGAGGAGGTCTTCGAGGACTGCCCGGCCCTGGATGCCATCGTGCAAGGCGAGGGCGAGGCCGTGCTGCTGGGCATCGCCGAGCGCCTGAAGTCCGCGCCAGGTTCGGACCTGTGGAGGCGCACACCGGGCCTCATCCTCCGCGACGGCCGCACCCTGCCCCAGGCCCCCCTGGAGGACCTGGACGCCATCGGCATCCCCGCCGAGCACCTGGAGGCGGACTTCCTGAACGACGTGGGCCAGCTGGCCTACCTCAGCACCAGCCGCGGCTGCCCGGCAACCTGCAACTTCTGCAACACGCCGGAGTTCTGGGGCACCTCCATCCGCTTCCGCAGCGCGCCCTCGGTGCTGCGCGAGATGCGGCTGCTCCGCGAACAGCACGGCCTCACCTACTTCAGCTTCCGGGACGACACCTTCACCGCCAACCGCGACCGCGTGCTGACGCTGATGAAGGGCATCCAGGAAAGCGGCCTGCACCCGCTGTGGAACTGCCAGAGCCGCGTGAACCTGGTGGACGAGGACCGCCTGGTGGCCATGAAGCGGGCCGGCTGCGAGTTCATGCAGTTCGGCGTGGAGCATGGCAGCGAGCGCGTGCTGCAGCTGCTGGACAAGGGCACCAACCTGCGGCATGCGCGAAGGGCTTTGGGCCTGGTACGCAAGGTGGGCATGAACCTGGGCATCTACCTCATCACCGGCATCCCCGGCGAGACCTGGGACGATGTGGAGGAGACCACGGCCTTCATCCGCGACACCCGGCCCCAGGACTGCCAGATCAGCCCCCTGGCGCTGTATCCGGGCACCCGCATGTTCGACCAGTACCGCGCCGAAGGCCGCATCCAGAAGGACTTCTACCGCGCCAGCGGCGACGCCGAGATCTTCGCCCGGGTGGACGGCCACACGGAAAAGGCCCTGCGCCACATCGACCAGGTCGCCCAGCAGGCCCGGGCGAAGTCGCGGTTCACGCCCGCCGAGTTCGCCGAGCAGAAGGCGTGGCTGGGCTTCTGCGCCGTCACCAACCTGCTCTGCGGCGAGGCCGCCGAGGAGGAGGGCCGCTTCACCGAGGCGGAGGCGGAGTACGCCGAGATCATCGCCAACGAGCCCGCCAACCCCTGGGGCTTCATGAAGCGGGCCCTGCTGCGAGAGAAGCTAGGGCGGCTGGACCCGGCCCGAGCCGACCTCGCCGAGGTGCTGGCCCTCGCCCCGGGCAATCCCGAGGCCACGGAGCTGGCCGGCCTCTGGGGCCTGAAGCAGCACAAGACGCGCACGAAGAAGCCCGCCCATGGCCCCACGGCCGAGATGAAGGGCGCCGAGGCCTACCTCAGCCGGCCGAAGATGTAATCCTCAGGCCTCAGTCCTCAGTCCTCAGGCCTCAGTCCTCAGTCTTCGTGCTTCAGGTTGGGGCTGCGCTCGAGGACGATGAGCACCAGCCGCTCCAGCTGGTCCACCATGAGGAAGCGGAGGGTCGGATCCTTGGGGCCCGTGTGGCCCGGTTCGCCGCCGCCCCGCAGGACGAAGAAGGGGCCCGAGTGTTCGAGGCGCGAGATCCGCTTCCACAGCAGGCGCCCGGCGCCCAGCTTGCGGGCCAGGGGCGCCGGCAGGGCGTTGTGCTCCACGGCGAGCCCCAGCTCATCCACCAGCACCTGGGAGCCTTCCACCAGCAGCAGGCCGAAGAGGGTGCCCAGGAGGAGCAGGCTCCCGGCCACCACGGCCCCGATGGCGGCGATCACGGCGACCCAGAAGGACCAGGTGGGTTCGCTGGCGGCCTCGGCCACCTTCAGGGAGGCGCGCAGGACGGGCAGCCGTTCCATGATCTGCGCCAGGGCCCGGACCCCCACCAGCCAGGACCCAGCGAAGAGCAGGACGGCCATGGCCCGCTGGGCGAACGAAGGCCGGAAGACGAGGGGCGAGCCAGCAGACATCAGGCTTCCATCTCGGCCACGATGGCTTCCGCGGCGGCGGCGGGATCCGCCGCGTGGGTGATGGGTCGTCCCACCACCAGCCAGGTGGAGCCCTGCTTCAGGGCCTGGGCGGGCGTCATCACCCGGGCCTGATCCTGGGTGGCGGCGCCGGCAGGGCGGATGCCCGGGGTGAGGCGGTGGAAGGCCTCGCCACAGGCCTCGCGGATGCTGGCGGCCTCCCAGGCCGAGCACACCACGCCGTCGCAGCCCGCCTGGTGGGCCAGCTTCGCGTAGGCCAGGGCCAGATCCTCGGCCCGCCCCGCATGGCCCAGGGCCGCCAGGGCCTCCCGGTCCAGGCTGGTGAGCACGGTCACGGCCAGCAGCTCGGTCCGGCCGCCGGCGGCCCGGTGGGCGCGCACGGCCTCCACGGCCGCCTCCAGCATGGCGGGGCCGCCCTGGGCATGGACGTTGATGAGGCGCGGATCCAGCTTCAGCAGCGCTTCCAGGGCCCGGCGCACGGTGGTGGGGATGTCGTGGAGCTTCAGATCCAGGAAGACCGGCGCCTGCTGCTGGAGCTCCCGGACGAACGCAGGCCCCTCGGCGCAGAACAACTCCAAGCCCACCTTCAACATGCCCACCCGGCCCGCCAGGCGCCCGGCCATGGCCAGGGCCTCCTGGGCCGTGGGCAGGTCCAGGGCCACGACGAGGCGCTCCCGGGGCGTGAGGGTTGCTGGAGCTGGGTTCAAGGACGACTCCCGTATGATGCGGAGAATCATTCTGCCACCAAGGGAGTCTCGTGCCGCCACTGACCGACCCGCCGCCCACACCGCCCGCCGAGATCCGTCCCGCGCCGCCCACGGCCGCCGAGTTGCAGGACCGGCTGCTGGAAGCCTACGACTGGGGCCGCGCCCTGCCCGTCGCGCCGAAAGGCCCCGGGGCCATGGCCTACCGGTGGCTCCAGGCGGCGGCCACCTTCGATCCCCGGCAGGGTCCGCCGTCCAACCCCTTCCCGCCCGGAGCCGCCCATCGGGAAGCGGAGGCCCTGCGGGCCCTGCTGAAGGCCCCCCGGATGCGCCTGGCCGCCCGCCTCGCGGCGCTGCCCCTACGCCAGACAGGTACGGCCCTGGCCCTGTGGCGGTGGGGCCAGGCCCAGGTCCGGGACGGTCACTTCACCCCCGCGGTCCGGCGGGCCTGGGAGGACCGCCTGCTGACGGGCGGCCCTGGCCTGACCCGCGGCTACGCCCTCCGCCACGCCCTCTGCTGGGCCCTGGCCGAGCAGGACGAGGCGCGGTTCGCCGCGCTCAAGGGCCGGGCGGACGAGGCGGCCGAGCCCGTCGTGGCCCGATTCCAGCGGCTCTTCGGCCTGCTGGGCGGGCCTTCGCCGGTCCTGCGCCTCTGGACGCTGCCGGGCCTGGACTACCGCGACTTGCGGCTGGACCAGTTGGGTGCGGCCCGGGTCTGGATCCTCCCCGCGGAGGAGGGCCCCCTGCCAGACCTCCCGGCCGACGTGGCCTGGATCATTCCCAGCCTCGACGCGGGCCTGGATGACCGCAGCGCCAGCATCCCCGGAAGCCTGCAGGCCGAGGCGAAGACGCTGGAGGGCCGCTTCCGGGAGGCCGGGCGGACCGCCCACTTCGTCCCGAGCCGCGCCGCGTTCCAGGACCTGGGCCTGGCCTGGTTCCCCGTCCTCGTCGACCTGGATGCGCAGGGCCGCATCAAGGCCCTCCGCATGGGGGATGCGGCTCCGCTGAAGCCCTAGCCGATCCCGCACCCCTGCAGCCAGCCGGCCACGGCGCCCCAGACCATCTGGGACCAGTAGTAGAAGCCCCGCTTCACGGGCTTCGGGGTGTAGCTGGCGTGGAGCCGGTCCTTCAGCATGGGGTAGTTGCCGTCGGGATCCAGCACCGCCGCGGCGACGGGGGAGTCGAACTCGTAGGTGATCCAGCGGTCCTGCCCATCCCAGACGAGGCGCTGCTCCTCCCGGTTCTCCAGACGTACCCAGAGCGTGATGGGCACCTTCAGGCCGCCCTTCCGTTCCAGGGTGATGGCGCCCACCCGGCCCGGCGCAGCGGGCTGCGGCGCCGCGAAGACCGGGGCCTTCTCCGAGAAGAGCCAGCCGCCCTGGGTGACCTCCCGGGTCTTCACGCCCCGGATGGCGTAGTCGAGGACTTCCGTCCCCTCCACGAAGTCCCGCCAGAAGGCCGACAGGTCGCGCCCCGACACCCGCTCGGCGATGCGCCTGAAGTCGTTCCGAGTCGGGTGGTGGAAGGCCATCTCCTGCGCGTAGGCCCGCACCACCTGCTCCATCACGGGCCGGCCCAGCATGGCCTCGAGCTGGTTCAGGACCACGGTGGCCTTCCCGTAGTTCGTGGCGAAGTAGCTCTGCAGGTTCAGAGTCCTGAACCCGAAGCGTGTGAGGGGATCGGCGGAAGGCAGGGACCAGTAGCCCGCCCACTCCGGGTAGTCCGTGGGCACCTGGAAGCGCCGCCCGCCCAGCAGGCTGTGGTAGCTCCGCTCCAGGGCCTTGTGGGTGAACCAGCTGTTGAAGCCCTCGTCCAGCCACGGTTCCTCGAATTCATTGCTGGCCAGCATCCCGTAGAAGAACTGGTGGCCGTATTCATGGGTGGTCACCACCTCGGGCTCGAAGCGCTGCTGCAGGGGATCGAAGGTGACGGAGCTGGCGGTGATCAGCGTCGGATATTCCATGCCGTCGGCCCCCGCGGCCTCCTCCGGCGTATCGATGACCGTGAGCGTGGGGTAGGGATACCTGAAGTACCACTCCTCGCTCCAGCGCAGGGCGTTCTCCACCGCCCGGCGCTGGCGCTGGAAGTTCCCCCGATTGCGGTCGTTGATGTAGTAGAAGACCTGCACGCCGCGGTACTCGATCATGGCGGGATTGCGCCAGCTCTCCCGGGGCATCACGGCCCAGGCGAAGTCGTGGACGTCCTCCGCGTGCAGGCGCCAGATCACGTTCAGCGGGCGCTTGGGATCCTGTTCCACCTCGGTGATGAAGTTGGTCTGCGTTCCCGTGTGGGCCAGGCCCAGGGCGTTCGGCAGGGACAGGGACACGTCGTAGACGCCGAAATCCGCGAAATACTCCGTGTTCGCATGGTAGGCGTGGCAATTCCAGCGATCGCCCTGGTAGACCCCCACCTTGGGGAACCACTGGCCCGACAGGAGGAAGTCATCCGCCCACCCGCTGCGGGCGAAAACTTTCGGGTAGCGGTTCTCCCAGGCGATCTCCACCTGGATGGTCTCGCCCGGCGCCACCAGTCGCGGCAGCTTCAGCCAGTGGACCGTCTCATCCTCGCCCGTGTGGCCCTGCAGGTCCCGGCCTTCCATGCGGGCACTGATCAGCCGGCAGTAGCCCCAGGAGGTGGCCTCCGAAGGCCGGTCCTGATGGTCGCTCCGCAGGCGCCCGCCGCTCTCCTTCACGAAGAGGCTCTGGGGGCCCTTGAAGGCATTGAGGTAGAGGTGCAGGGGCAGCTCCTGCGTGGGCGCCGTGCCCGTGTTCCGCCAGGACAGAGTCTCGGTCGCTTCCAGCGTCTTGTGCTCGAAGTCCAGCACCGCATCGATCCGGTAGTTGGCGATCCGCGGCGACTTCGGCTTCTCGAACCACTTCTCCGGCGTCCAGGTCCGCGGCGCCGCGCCCAGCCCCATGGCCGCGAACACCACCAGCGCAGCCACCATGCGGCGTCCCATCAGATCCTCCCAGAGCGTCCGTCGAGTCTACCAACACTCGTCCAGCCTGCGTCCTTGCTACTCCGCAGATCCCTGCTACACTCAAGTTCCTACCGCGGGGTGGAGCAGTCCGGTAGCTCGTTGGGCTCATAACCCAAAGGTCGCAGGTTCAAATCCTGCCCCCGCTACCAACCTTGATGTGAAGAAGCCCTTGATGCCACTAGGTTTCAGGGGCTTCTTGCTGTCTGCTCAAAGATCGAAGGACACCCGTGGGTGAGCCTTCATTTTACCCAATCCCGGGGGGTCAGGGCACAACATGGACACAACTCGAATCCAAGCCCGAGTGAGTGGGGGCGAGGGTTTGCCGCTGCTGTAACCGTCACGGGGGATTACAGGGGGCGCTCTACCTAGATTCCGAGGCCCTCAGGCATCGGCTGGGTTTCCACCTACCATCAAGCAGTGAAACTGATGGAGTCCGTCATGCCCTCCCCTCCCACACCACCTGGACTGAAAGAAACCAGGATGGACCTCCCCAAAGAACTCATTGAGGAAGTGGAGAAGTTTTCTGAGGGGTTTCCCGGCTACAAACGAGACACCTATGCCCATCTGCTTCGGATGGGACTGGCAGCATGTAAGGGTGATGCGGCTCCGAAACCAACTGCCCGAGCCACATGGAGAGAGCGAAACGGGGCCTATCGTATCGCCCGCGACATTCGGTCCCAATACTTCAATGAGGAGCGGGGGGGGATGATGCTTGCACTCGCAGCCCTCACGAATAGGAACCTCGCATATTGGACGTGGGGTGAATGGAGCGCCAAGCAGCAGGTTGATGGGGATTTAGTTCCTTCCGTGCTGGGTTTTGCAAGGCTGATTCGTTTTTTGGCCGTGCGTCGCTACTTCCATGCCCCCCTCAAGTTCCGGACAACCAAGGTGGCCTCGCAAAAAAAACCTAGCCCCTCATCTCCACCGAACGATTGACACTCATAAACATCTCGATTGATTTTTATTATTAAATCCTTCTTTTTTAGTATTTTGAAGGTATCACGCATGGTTTATGGGAATTCCATCCATGTTGATCTCAACACGATCTCTCTGGCGGTAAACAGTTATAGATTCCAGGCGATCTGCCTGGTTCTAGAGCGCTCAACCTAAGGAGTTAGCCGTGTTCTACCTGTTCTCACCCCGTGACCCTCCCACACTGCCTGACCTCCCGTGTCCCTTTGATTTCGGTCAGGCAGACAGAGGTCAATGGTCCATCGACCTTTGAACGCACAACAAATGATGGGCATGGTGTGGAGGAAACAGCCATGAAGTGCCCACCGGCATTTCCCGGCGATGGGGCCTAAGAACCCTTGAGGGAAGCCGAGTTCGATTGAGGGGGTCTACCTAACCGTGTTGCCCTCTCCGGATGAGCACTCCAGATGATGGGCTGGCCTTGACGGTCAACCACCTCACCGGACGCTGCAATCATCCGAAACCCTGGATGTGAGAGGACGCTACCAGGGGCACCGTCACGATGGGTGGATGCCCTGAGATTGACGCGGCGAACACTGAAGGGAGTTACCGCGTGACCGAACCTCCCATAAGCCGCGATCCTCATGAATGCCCCGTTCCATGAACAAGCACTCAGCACAATTTCAGCGAGACCAGATGCAGGTTCTCCTGCGCCGTGGCCTCAATGGGATCGGTCTACTCGGAAGTGTGAAATTCACACTTCAGCGGCGGAATGAATACGCATGTAACATGCTTCATTTACGCCACTTGCAATGCAATATTTGTCGCTGCATCTTGTCGCAATAGTCAACATCTGACATACCCGCGAACAATTGCTGCAGCGCCTTCTCCTGACACTTGTCGCAGTCAATCACCTGAAGGTGCTGATTGTGACCTGTCACACGAATTGTGTGACCCAGCTTCGCTCTGCCTACAGAGCCCACCTAATGGTCATCCCCATGAGTGGTGCGATGACCTTCTCCCGAGGTTCAGAAATGAACAAAAAAATCGTAAGTCTTCGCAAACGAGCTGCGAAAAATCAAATTGACATCTACCCGCAAGCAGAGGCGCTTCTGGCCAATCTCGGCGTCGCGGGTAGTAGTTCAGCCATGCGAGATGCATACAAAATCCTGGCCCTATGCGGCTGCGTTTCAAATTCCCCGATCAAACTGAAACGCGGAATTACCCCCCAAGGACAGGAACTCGGTCGTGTGGAAGGCATCGAGAAGTGCCTTCATCCACTCTGCCCTTATTGCGGGCCCGAGTCCTTGCTGATCAACCATGCAGCACTGTGCAGTCAGATGGACCTTCTTCGAAAGTCCGATCACCTTGGCTCATGCACTACCTACGCGGGCGCCTTCACTTCCCAGCATAGGAGCGGTGACAGCCTTCCTGGGTTGAACCTGCTACTCCGTGGTGCGGAGTCCTCCTTCCGCCAGACGCCCTTGGCCAAGCAGCTTGTCTTGGGCTGGGTGAGCGCTACCGAAGCGACCACCGGCTCGAAGTGGGGCAACGGGGCCCACATTCACACCCAGCACTTCTACACCTTGAACGGGACCGACACCCAAGCGCACGCGAAGCTGTGGGCTGAGGCCGAGGGACATTTTCGCGAATATTTCGACCGCCACAGCCTAGAGGTCATCGGCTCGCATCGTCGCGTCATTTGGAAACCGGATTGGATTTCGTGCGAGGGGGTCGGCCTGACTGGGTTCTATGGCAGGAACCCGGCTACCGACTGGAACCTGCTGAAGGAGGTCACGCACGGCAACATCAAAAACGGGGGCGTCTGGAGCGCCCTCACGGCACAGGAATTTGCGGAATACATGCCTGCAGTTAGTCAGGGACTTGTGTCTGTTGGGGGCTGCTGGGTTCCGGCGCTTAAACCCGGCAGCGTGCTCGCAGGCGAAGTGGTCGCCTCCATCAAGTCCGAGACCTGGAATCAGCTTCATCCAGCGTCGAAACGCATGATCCGGACTGTCGTGATGTCCCCGGAATACTGGACTAACCGAGAGGTGGAAGCTTACGCCGAGTTCACTTACCTGGATCTTCCTGCGTGGCGCATCGATGAGGTGATCAAGGATCGGTTCAATTTCGATTGTGCTTGCCTTCCAGGACGGGGCCAAACCCCTCCTGACGCTCAAGCCATCATCTGGTAGCAAGATTAGGAAGGCAGTCGTCTACCCGCCGCACTAGTGGCGTGAAACAACCCAATACAGCCCTGGGAGGACTCCTCCTCCTGGGGCTTTTCGTTGCCAGAAAACAGGGCCTCTTCCCGCGCCTAGGATGCACCTAGAAGCCCTCCGACAAGCACTCCTCCCCTTCCCCCCCTCCCATCCTGGAGCCTTCGGATGGGGCGTCGTATCTCAAGCTTGATGAACTATTCCGGCCGAATGAATAGCAAATCCTCGAATGGTGATTGTAGCCCCCGAGCCACTAACTTCAGACGAACGGGAATTGGCTCGGGATTAGCCTCAGGGTGCAGGACAATGCGCAGAGGTTTCTGAAAGGCTTCTCTAGGAACTCCGTTCTGCAGTTGCTTTAGGTGAGCCTGAACTGTGATCTCTTCCTCAGTAGTCTCAACGGAGGGGTAAACCTTCAGATCAGGAGTAAGGTTCTGAAGGTTGAAATCGAATGGCGACGAGCTGCGTGAGGGCTTTTTAGGAGCCTTTGAAGCCACTTTCAATCTCGGGTCATTCGGCAGTGTGAGTATCAAGACTGCATCATCAAGATACTGAGGCCCTTCATTCAAGATTTGTAGGTTGAGCGCGAACCCTTGCTCCATAAATAGGTAGAAAACATCCTCTTCTCTTAAATCCTGAGCCACCCGCTCAAGGCGAGCAATTAGTTCATCAAGTGAGAGCCCTTTGTAACGATCTTGTGGCTTCCCACTGCCGTAGGGGCCGAGGCTACTTAGGGACCTACCCAGGGCTGCGATTTGCTCAGTCTGTTCAATCCAATCCGACATCATGCCTTGAATGGCCAGATTTGCAGTTGCTCCGGACCTTGGTAGTTTCTTGTCGCTTTCGATCCGCAGAAGTCTGTCGATATGACTTTGGATCTTGGCGGCCTCAACCTTTGATGGGAGGTGATCATTCTTTGATCGTCGAACTGTAATTTCCTTTGATGGAGGGTCACAGTCCCACTGAATACTGAGGAATTGGCGAAGATCCTGGCTTTGAACTTTGTCCTCGTAAATTCGGTCCAAGTCCGCTCGAAGGAGTGGAAGGGTTGTGGTGCCCTTTCGAATCTTCCCGGTGCCTTTGGTGAGTGGAGAGAAGTCCTTTCGCATCAAGTAAGGCTTATCATTACAATTATATATTCTTAGATAAGCAAGATCGTGACCTTCGTAATCTAACGGAGAAAACTCCACCTGAACTGCGGGTTCGATGTTCTCGAGTAGAAGTTGTTCAATCTCAGCCGGGTCTGGAATCGACTCTAAGGAATGGAAAGTTTTCGAACCGTCAGGGGTGTGTTTGACGCCAAAAACAATAAAGCGATCATCCCTAGTGTCTGCATTAGCCATAGCCATTACATCGGAGATGAGTTCGGCCCTTCTTTGGGCAGCGTAATAGGCCTTCTTGAAGTCAAGGGTGGTCGACTCCCCTTCATATCGAATCCGGTCTTCAATGTTCATTGTTTGCTCGATGTAGTGAGGATGCTGCGTCAGTGATGATCCGGACATTTCCAGGGCCTGTCTCTCCGATCAATAATCGAGTGCCAGGAGGCAGGCTTGCGCGCTTACGCTGCTGTTCGATATGAGAAAGCAAGGTTGGTGGTGTTAGATAGATCCTGGAGACTAACCAGAGGGTTTCACCGTTGGGTAAGTCAGTAGATCCTAGAAGCGAACCACCATCATCGCACCAGGGCCATTGCCCCGAGGGGAACGGTTGACTAGTGAAATTACAAATGACATCCAGTGTGTGACCTGAAGGCGGCGGGGAAACCCAAGTCTTTTCCTTTTCCTTCAATCTACTTCCCATACCTGGTCGAAGTTCCGTTGATGGAAATCTCAGCCGTAAAGGAATCGATAGGAGGGGCCCTGAATTCACAGGCCGAACCCATTGGTCTAAATGACGACTCCCAGTCTCAGGGCTGACAAGATTGGACTGCGCTTCCGCAAATTGCCTTGTGATGGATGAGTTGCAGACTCCCGAGGCGTGAAGACTTATTTTGTGTATCCCGCCGATTGCTCGAATGGCTAGGTAGACATCGCTTTTCCCTGATTCCGACCAAATCCGCCACTCTCCAGATTGGAGACCGTTTGGATCCCCAATCGAGAACCGAAGAGTAAATTTGGAATCTTTGCTCATAGGGAAGTAAGCAGTTGAAAGCGGGTGATTGACAATATTTTAGGACAGCAGAAGGTATGCGTCAGATCATTCATCTATCTCAATTCCGAATTTCTTCACCCGAAGTCGATTTAAAGGACTTTCCGTGGCTATTCTTTTTAGTGCATTTATAGCAAGTTGCGCAATTTGCTTCTGCTGATCAGTCGAATTAGAGAACTGACCGAACTTAAGACAGGTTCGAATTAAGGATGATAATTGCTCGCTTTTTTCATTTTTAAAAATATGGAAATATTCATCCACGGAAGTGTTCACGAGAACAATCTCGTCCTTTTGGTTCCAACCAGAATTTCCTGAAATTCGTTTTAAAACTTGAATCGCAGTTTCAGATACTTCTACTTCTGCATAAACAATTTTAAATTTTTCAATAATTTCTGCATCCAAAACATCCCCGAATACATTACTTTCATCTAAATTAAATAATTGCGTTTCGCTTTTTCTCTTTTCAATATAATAATCAATCAACTCAGTGGCCTTGCTTGATTCCCCTAGTTCCTTAAATAAATTTACGGTTCCATTTAAATTTAAAAGACTTACTTGCAATACATTAATTTTGAAGTTTTCATATAAATTATTAATAACATCGTCTTTATTGTCATCAAAGCTATCATGATATAAATTCCAAGCCTTAGTATAAGAACCATCAGATTTCGATGCAATAAACTGCTTGTTTGCTATTTTTGCGGCATAATCAAACTCATCTTCAATAAAAAATCCAGTCTTGACTGCATTCGCTAGAACAAGATCAAATGCATCTGTTAACTGGTAGCCATATTCGTTTATATCTGATTTCCATTTTTTTATTTCCTCTGATTCTTCCTTTTTGTCTCCAATTCCCCAAGAACTATACCCAAGATTTGTTACCATTTCGATTGGAGGGGCACCTTCAGCTGAAGAATAAAAACACCAAGAGAATAATACTAATGAATGCGACACTTGCTGTTTAATTTCAGGCTCAAAACCTTGAATCAGGGGTGAGGCGAGCATGACAAGTCGTTCGATTTTTTTAAGTATGCGAATGTTTCTGATATTCAATTTTTCCGTAAACATTGGAAGCAATTCTGTTTGTTGATTTGTAGGCTCGTAGGCTATTTCTGAGCATTCCTTGGCGGTCGGCGAAAATTGCAATTCAATATCGATTACCTTTTCACGGTATTTATTGAACTCATCTAATCCACTCTCATTGTCGTTGAGTAGAAGAGCAATTTTGCATCCCTTTTGCTCTTTTAATTGGGACACAAGCCCCAGCACATCTTTTATTGCCAAATTAGATCCCCTACGCTCCAAATCATCAATACAAATGATTGATTTGTTCAGCGACATGAATGATAGGGATTCAATAGCAGTCGAAAAACTTTTTAGAAGAGAAGTATCTTTGAAAACCATCATAGATTTACGCCCAAATCCTTCAAGCAGACCTGCGGCATTATCTTTAAAGGATTCTAAATTTGCATCTATTCCAATAGTTTCTCGTTTTACTGCATTTTCAAAAATTGCATATTTCAATGCATCTAGGCTATTTATGCCAAAAAGTGAAACATAGGAATATCGCTCCAATGAGATTGAATTAGATTGCTTGGCATCTAGTAAAAATTTTTTCCAGCTATATGTTTTCCCAACACCCCAAGCACCCTTAATAGCAATCACTTCGGGTTTCTCGGTTGAGAGAAACAACTTTATTTGTCGTTTTACGACTTCGATCGACATCATGGCACCCGTGGTATTCAGATGTTGCCGCAGTGGAGGCGAAATCTACTGAAGAGTCACAATGACCTACGGTTTGACCATTCCATTGTGGCACGGGTCATTCCAGTGCACCCCCCCTACCATCACCCGGCGGACATTACTCCACAACGCTCACCGGTTCGTGTTTCATTCCATTCTCAGGTTTTCAAAGATCCCAGAGTAGGTGCCCGCAGAGGTCACTCAGACTATTAGGCGAGGCCGAGTTGCTTGCTGAGCGTTTCCTGTGCCTTACGCTTCGCTTCTAGGTTGGTTTCCACATAGATCATGGTTGTCTGGATGTTCTTATGCCCGAGCAGTTCTCTGATCTCTGTGATGGGTGTCCCAGCTGAGGCATGTAGCGAGGCCCAAGAGGCGCGAAGTCCGTGCTGCGTGACCCTACCCAACCCCATCGTTCTGCAAACACGATCAAGGACCTTCTTACAGAACTGGGAGCGGTGTGGCTTCCCATCGACCGCCGGAAACACCCACTCACTCAGTTGTGAGCAGGGCATGCCGCAAATGGCCTCTAATAGCCACGAGGGAACCGGGATGACTCGCGCCTCCTTCCCCTTGGCCTTCCCAACGGTATAGGTCTGGTTGGTCAGGTCGAACCACTCGTGGCGCATCCCCAGCACTTCGCCTTCCCGCAACCCCAGCCCCACCATCACGCGGATCATCACAGGCACATGCGGGTTCTCCGCTGTTGCATCCACAGCGGCGAAGAATTCTTGGACCCTCGCGGCAGGCAGAACTGGGCGGGGCTTCTTCTGAAGCCGGGCCATCTTGATCTTGATGGGAACTTCCCTGATGAAGCCCGTTTTCACCCCATAGTTGAGGAGAAGTTGCAGGATCTTGAGCATGTTGTTGACATACCGGGGAGAACGCCCGGCACGCAGGGCCTCCGACCTAAGGGCGTCAACGGTGCTGCTTCCGATTTGGTCGATCTTGGTTGCTCCAAACCGGGGGTGCAGCCACTTCCGGTAGGTGCAATCCACGGGTCCAAGATGCTTTTGACTGAATACCGCCCGGTGGTTCCTCCGCCACAGGTCGTAGAGGTCGTTCAGCGCTGGAATACGGCTAACGATGCGGTGTTGCCCTTCGAGAAGTTCCCGCCTCTTCTCCTCAAGGATCTTCCTTGCCGTGGCCAAATCCGTGGCCCGCGTCGATCCGTGGGCACGCTGGCCGTTGATCTTCAGGTTGTAGTGCCAGAAGGGACCAACCTTCTTCAGTCCTGGGATGGATGCCATGGAGAACTCCCGTCGATGGACGGGCATCCCTCAACCCCTGATCAGACCCTCAAGGCACAACATGGACACAACTCCAGGCCCCCGTTCCGAAGGGCGGCAATCCATGACCATCCAAAACCCGCATGAACAGTAGGTCTAAGTCCCTACCGCGGGGTGGAGCAGTCCGGTAGCTCGTTGGGCTCATAACCCAAGTGGGTGAGCGCGAAGCCGCCCGCAGGTTCAAATCCTGCGGCGCCCCGCCTTTCGCGCCGACCCATGCGGTCACGATTTGAACTGGGTCCGCTACGCGTCCCCGGGTCTCGCTCCGGCAGGACATCAAGTCCTGCCTCCGCGATCCCACTCGCAGGTTCAAATCCTGCAGCGCCCCGCCTTCCGCGCCGACCCATGCGGTCACGATTTGAACTGGGTCCGCTACGCGTCCCCCGGTCTCGCTCCGGCAGGACATCAAGTCCTGCCTCCGCGATCCCACTCGCAGGTTCAAATCCTGCAGCGCCCCGCCTTCCGCACCGACCCATGCGGTCACGATTTGAACTGGGTCCGCTACGCGTCCCCCGGTCTCGCTCCGGCAGGACATCAAGTCCTGCCTCCGCGATCCCACTCGCAGGTTCAAATCCTGCCTGTCGGCTCCGGGCGTACGCGAAAACCGGAGCACTCGGCTCCGGTCAACGTTTCATTGGTAGCGGGGGCAGGATTTGAACCTGCGACCTTTGGGTTATGAGCCCAACGCCCCGCCCCCTACCCCTTCTGCATGAACGGCCGGAACAGTTCGCTGGGCAGGGGGATGAAGCTGGTGGTGTTGTGCTCGCTGGAGATCTCCACCATGGTCTGGAGGAACCGCAGCTGGAGCGAAATGGGCTGTTCCGCCATCATGGCGGCGGCCTGCACCATCTTCTCCGCGGCCTGGAACTCGCCCTCGGCGTTGACGACCTTGGCGCGCCGCTCCCGTTCTGCCTCGGCCTGCTTGGCCATGGCGCGCTTCATGCCATCGGGCAGCACCACGTCGCGCACCTCCACGGTACTCACCTTCACGCCCCACGGCGCGGTCTGGCGGTCGATGATCTCCTGCAGCTGGACATTGATCTTTTCGCGATGGGCCAGGAGCTCATCCAGCTCCGACTGGCCGAGCACTTTGCGCAGCGTGGTCTGGGCAATGAGGGAAGAAGCCTTGAGGAAGTTCTCGACCTTGACCACGGCCGCTTCCGGGTCCACGACGCGGAAATAGACCACGGCATCCACCGTGGCGGGGACGTTGTCGCGGGTCATGACCTCCTGCTTGGGCACGTCGATGGTCACCACGCGCAGGTCCATCCGCACCATGCGGTCGATGAAGGGGATCAGGAAGATCAGACCCGGCCCCTTGGCGCCCTTGAGCTTGCCCCAGCGGAAGATCACGCCCCGCTCGTACTCGCGCAGCACGCGGGCCGCCTGGGGCAGGACGATCAGACCCAGCACCACAAGCACGACAACCCAGGGTCCCAGGTACAGCACGTAGTCATTCATGGCTCCTCCTCCTTGGAAGTCCCTGCCGGTTTCACCGTCAAGGTCAGGCCGTTCAGGGCGACGATCTCGACGGCCTGGCCCGCCGCGATGGGCACGGCGCTGATCGCGTCCCAGTACTCGCCCTCGATGAACACCTTGCCGCCACCAGGATCAATCGTTTCCATGGCCGGGACGACCCGGCCCAGCATTGTTTCGGCGCCGGCCCTGGCGGGAAGCCGCTGGGCGCGAAGGCCGGCCCCGGCCACGAAGACGAAGAACAGGGCCGTCACCACCGTGGCGGGCAGCACCCACATCAGGGACAGTCGCAGGTACGGTTCCCCCCTGTCGAAGAGCATGAGGAGCCCGAGGAAGAAGGCGATGACGCCGCCCGCCGTGAGCACGCCGTGCGTCGGGGCGAACGCGTCGACGGTGAACAGCAGGAGCGCCACCGCAATCAGCGCCAGACCCGTGATGTTCATGGGCAGGACGGAGGAGAGGTACAGCAGCAGGAGCAGCGCGATCACACCCGCCACGCCCGGCAGGACGGCGCCCGGGCTGGTCAGCTCCCCGATGATCCCGTAGACCACCACCAGCATCAGGATCAGCATCACCTGAGGGTGGGCGATGGCCTGGAAGGCCTTCTCCCGCGCGGACATCGGGATCACGACGGGGGTGGCGCCGGCGGTCTCCAGCCTCCGGCCGCCGACTTCCCTGCCATCGAGTTGCCTGAGCAGATCGGGCAGGTCCTCGGCGAGGAGGTCCACCACGTTCAGCTCGAGGGCCTTGTCCGAGGTGATGGAGGCACTTTCCCGCACCGAGGCCCTGGCCCACTCGACGTTGCGATGCCGCCTGCCGGCGATGGCCTCGAGATAGCTGGCGGTGAAGTTCTCCAGCTTCTGCTTCATCACCTCGTCCTGCTTTTCGCCTCCCGCGCCGATCCCCACCGGATGCGCCGCCCCGATGCTGGTGGAGGGCGCCATCGCGGCCACGTCCGCAGCCATGGTGATGAAGCAGCCCGCGCTGCCGGCCCATGCCCCCTGCGGGGCCACGAACACCACCGTGGGGACCGGCGAACGGAGGAAGGCCTGGATGATCTCCTTCGTGGAATCGAGCAGCCCGCCCGGCGTATCGAGCTCGATGATCAGGCACTGGGCGTTCCGGCCCGCCGCCTCACCGATGCCCCGCGCCAGGTAGCCCGCCGTCGCCGGGCCAATGGTCCCCTGCACCCGGACCACGCAGACCTGCCGCTCCGTCGAGGTGCCCCAGGCCGCCAGCGCGACCAGGACCGCAAGGGCGAGCTGGCCGATCACCCACCTCAGCATCGCCCAAGGCACGACCGGCCGGACCCTTCCGCGACCTGCTCGCATGGAGACCTCGCGGGGACGACCTCATTCTACCAAGGGGGAGTAGGCCCCCATTTGGCGCTGACCCGGCCCGATGGGGGAGAATGCCCTCATGCGCTACGCCGAACCCCTCTTCCGCCCGCCGAGCGAGGCGGAATCCTTCATCCTCCAGGCCACCCTCGGGTGCTCGTGGAATGCCTGCACCTACTGCGCCATGTACCGGGACAGGCCCTACCGGGTGCGGCCCCTCGAGGAGGTCCTGGCCGACATCGGCGAGGCCGGCGCCCGGTTCGCGGAGGACGTGCGGCACGTCTTCGTGGCTGACGGCGATCCGCTGGGCATGGACCTGGAGATGTGGGAACCCATCCTGCGCGCCCTGGCTGCCGCCTTCCCCCGGCTTCGGCGCGTCAGCACCTACGCCACCGCCCGCAACCTGCTGGAGAAAACGCCGGCGGAGCTGAAGCGGCTCCGGGACCTGGGGCTCTCGCTCCTCTACCTCGGCCCCGAATCAGGGGATGACGCGACCCTCCACCGGATCGCCAAGGGGGCCACGGCCGCGGAGCATGGGGAAGCTGCGCGGAAGGCCCGCGAGGCCGGCATGGAACAGTCCCTGATCTTCCTGCTCGGCGCTGGCGGCCGCGAGCGCAGCGAGGCGCATGCGCGGGCCTCGGGACGCCTGGCCACGGCCATGGATCCGCGCTTCCTCTCCACGCTGACCCTGACCGTGGTCCCCGGCACGCCCCTCGCCACGCTGGAGGGGCAGGGGCGCTTCGAGCTGCCGGATGTCCGGGGGCTGCTGACCGAGCTGCGGTGGTTCGTGGAGGAGGCCCACCCCAGCGGCGCCATCTTCCGCGCCAACCACGCCTCGAACTACCTGCCCATCGGCGGACGCCTGCCCCGCGACCGGGAGACCATCCTGGCTGCCGTCGACGCCGCGCTCAGAGGGAAGGTGCCCCTGCGACCCGAGTGGGCGCGGGGGCTCTGAACCTCATGGCTTGGTTCATGGAGAAGGCCTTTCGCCACCGATTTCGCCGATTTCGCTGATGGCGCTTCGGATGGCCCCTGCATGGGCCGGCCGGAGGCCGCTTCCGGCTTCGCCGGAAGTCATGGAGGGTGCCAGGGTCACGCACCCCAAGAGGGCATGACCCTGGCCCCCTCCATGAAGCCCATGCTGCGCTGGACCCATGCCCATCTTTTTCAAATCACTGAAATCACTGAAATCGGTGGCAAAAAAACCTTCCGCCGGGCGGCTACGGCGCCTCAGCGCCGCTTGGCCGCAGGGCAGCCCCCGGAGCTGCAGTGGGAGCAGGCGCTCCCCGCCTTCAGGTCCTGGTAGGCGCAGCGCAGGAAGTAGAAGGCCGACCAGCTGACGGCGGAGGCGACGAGGATGAGCTGGAGGTTCATGGCCACCTCATGCGAAGCCGAGGGCGCGGCCGGCTGCCACGGTGACCCAGGCCAGGCCCCAGCCCAGGACCAGCCCGTAGACGATGGTGAAGCCCGCCCAGCCCCAGCTGCCCGCCTCGCGGCGGATCATGGCGATGGTGCCCAGGCAGGGCGTGTAGATGAGGGTGAAGACCATGAAGGCCAGGGCCGTGAGGGGGCTCAGGCCCGAACCGTCCCGCAGCGCCACCTGGAGCGGGCTGAGCCGCTCGCCCTCCTTGGGTTCATCGCTGGCCTGATGGATGACCGCCATGGTGGAGACGACAATCTCCTTGGCCACGAAACCGGCGGTGAGGGCGATGACATCCTTCCAGGCCTCGGCGCGCTTGTGGTCCGGATCCAGGATGGGCCGAAGCACGGGCTCGACCTTCTGCCCGAGGCGGGCCGCCAGGCTCGTGTTCACGATGCGGCTCTCATGGGCGAGCTGGAGGGCCTTCAGGCGGTCCTCGGTCTCCGCCGCGGGCAGCTTCAGGGCCTGCACGGCCTGGCGCTGGTCCTGATACTGGGCCGTCCATTCGCGGTTGGCGATGCCGGGGTAGCGCGACAGGAACCAGATCAGCGTGGCGCCCGCGAAGATGGTCGTGCCGGCGCGGGTGAGGAAGACCGAGCCCTTCTCCCACATGTGGATGGCCGTGGCCTTCAGGACCGGCAGCCGATAGGGCGGAAGCTCCATCACGAAGGGGGAGCTGGGCCCGCTGAACAGGGCGCTCCGCAGCATGCGGCCCATGAGCACGGCCAGGCCCAGGCCCAGGAAGTGCATGCCGATGATGACCAGGGCCGCCTTGAACGGCGTGAAGAAGGTCCCGGCGATGACGATGAAGACCTGGAGGCGCGCCGAGCAGCTCACGAGGGGCGTCACCAGGATCGTGATAAGGCGGTCCTGCCGGCTCTCGATGGTGCGGGCCGCCTGGATGGCCGGCACGTTGCAGCCGCTGCCCATGATGAGGGGGATGAAGCTCTTCCCGTGGAGGCCCATGACGTGCATGAGCCGGTCCATGATGAAGGCCGCCCGGGCCATGTAGCCCGTGTCCTCCAGGAAGGCGATGCAGCCCATGAGGATCATGATCACGGGCACGAAGACGATCACGGCGCTCACGCCGGGGATCACGCCATCGACCAGCAGGCTGGTCAGCTCGCCCGCCGGCAGACGGGCCTCGGCAAAGCCCGACAGGGCCTTGAAGCCCTCCGCGATCCAGTCCTGGGGGATCTTCCCGAGGACGAAGGACAGCGAGTAGACCAGGGCCAGGATGCCCAGGAAGATGGGGATGCCGAGCCACCGGTGGGTGAGGACCGCGTCCAGGCGGGAGGTTGGCGTCTGCCCCTCGTCCGGGGCCGTGGCCACTTCCTTCACCAGGCCGTGGGCGAAGCCGTAGCGGCGCTCGGCGATGAGGGTCGCGCCGTCGGCGCCCAGGTGGGGTTCCAGGAAGGCGAAGCTCTTCGCCAGCTGCTGCCCGATGGCCTCGCTGGCGTGGCTCTCCTCCACCCGGCGCTTGGCGTCGGCGTTGTTCTCCAGCAGCTGGAGGGCCAGCCAGCGGGGGGGCATGGAGGCCTCGAGCCGCTCGTCCCGGCAGATCTCCGTTTCGAGCTTGGCCAGCTCGCCCTCGATGTCGTGGCCGTAGTCCACGGTGATGCGCCGGCAGCGGTTGGATTCGCCGCGGGCCATGGCCGCCAGGAGCGTCTTGAGCTCGGGAATGCCCTGCTCGCGGTTGCCCACGGTGGGGATCACCGGGCCGCCCAGCAGGGTCTCCAGGGCCGCCACGTCGATGTGGACGCCGCGGTTCTCGGCGTCATCCACCATGTTGAGGACGAAGGCGACGGGCTTGCCCAGCTCCAGCAGCTGGGTGCTGAGGTAGAGGTTGCGCTCCAGGTTCGAGGCGTCGAGGACGTTCAGGACCAGGTCCACCTCGGGCGAGGCCAGGAACCGGGAAGCGACGCGCTCATCCTCGCTGCGGGCGGCCAGCGAGTAGGTGCCGGGGAGGTCCACCACCTCCAGGACCGAGCCGTCCTGCTCGAAGGTCCCGCTGCGGCGCTCCACCGTGACGCCGGGCCAGTTGCCCACATGGTGGCGGGCCCCGGTGAGGGCGTTGAACAGCGTGGTCTTCCCGCAGTTGGGATTGCCCGCCAGGGCGATGGTGAGGGACATCAGGCCACCCGGTGGACGAGGATGCAGGCGCTCTCGTCCCGTCGCAGCGACAGGTGGTAGCCCTTGATCACGAGTTCCATGGGATCGCCCAGGGGGGCCAGCTTCTCGACCCGCAGACGCACGCCGCGGATGAAGCCCATCTCCAGCAGGCGCTGCCGGATGGGACCCTGGGCCTGCACCTGGACCACCTCTCCCTGGTCCCCCGGCTGGAGGTCGCTCAGGGGGATTGATAGATTTTGAGTCATAATCTCAACTCCGTGATCCAGTCTAGCCCAACCTCAGGGTGCTACAAGGTCCAAGTCAAAGGATGTGATCTCCGTCTAAACTGGACGAAATGAACGCCACCAGCCCCCTGACCCTGCCCAACGCGCTGACCCTGCTGCGGATCCTGGCGATCCCCTTTTTCGCCATCGCGGTCTGGTACGGGCACCACTGGCAGGCCTTCATCCTGTTTGCCGCGGCGGGTTTCACGGACCTGCTGGACGGGCTCATCGCCCGCGCCCTGGATCAGCGCTCGGACTTGGGCGCGGTGCTGGACCCTGCCGCGGACAAGCTGCTGATGACCACGGCCTTCATCCTCCTCGCCTGGCGCACCCAGGGCATGACCGCCCCCGTCCCCGTCTGGGTGGCCATCCTGTCCATCTCGCGGGACCTGTTGATCTCCTTCTACGCCTTCGCCTCGGTGGACCGCCTCAGCGACAGCAAGTTCCACCCGAGCTTCCTGGGCAAGCTGAGTACGGCTGCCCAGCTCGTGGTCGTCGCCCTCAGTCTCATGTTCAACGCCCTGGGCTACCGGTCCTGGATGGACCCGTTCCTGCCGGAGATGTTCTGGGTGGTGGGCGCGCTGGTGCTGGCCTCGGGCATCCACTACTTCGTGCGGGCCACCCGGGCGACCGTGGCCTGATGGAGGGCCGGGGCCGGATCCCCCTGCGCTTCGCCCTGGCTGCGGCGACGGCCCTGCTGGCCCTCTGGCTGTTGCGGCGGGCTCTGGCCCCCTTCTTCCTGGCCATGGTCCTCGCCTACCTGCTGGGTCCCCTGGTGGACGGTCTGGAACGGCGCCTGGGCCGGCCCTGGAGCGTGGTGGTGGTGCTGAGCGCCTTCGTGGCCTCGGCCGTCGGCCTCCTGATGGTCCTGGTGCCCTGGCTGGTGGATCAGGGCGAGCGCCTGGCGGCCTCCCTGCCCCGCTGGAGGCAGGCCCTCGAGGCGAAGCTGCTGCCCTGGTTCCAGGCCCATCCGGCCTGGCAGGCCCGCCTGGACCGCGGTCTGGAGGGCCTGGATCCCGGCCTGCTGCTGCGCGGCCTGCGCGCCACCGGCGGCGGCCTGCTGGGCTGCTTCCTGGACCTGCTCGCCCTCATCCTCGTGCCCCTGATCCTCTACTACCTGCTCCTGGAGGGCCCCAGGCTCGTCGCCACCCTCCGGAGCCTGGCGCCCCCGCGCCACCGGGAGCGCCTGGACCGCATGGGCGGGGCCATCCACCAGCGCCTGGGCGGCTACATCCGCGGCCAGGCGGCCGTGGCCGCCGCCATGGCCCTGCTCCAGGGCCTCGCCCTGACGATCCTCGGGGTGCCCTACGCATGGCTGGTGGGCCTGGTGGCCGGCGTGTCCAACGTCGTGCCCTATTCCCCCTACCTGACCGCCCTGCCGCCGGCCCTGGTGCTGGCCTACCTGGACGGAGGACGCACCGCCCACCTCGTGACCATCGCCGTGGTGTTCCTCGCCGTGCAGAAAGCCGAGGCCTTCTACTTCACGCCCGTCTGGGTGGGCCGCGCCAGCCGCCTGCACCCCCTGGAGGTGCTGCTGGCCCTCACGGCCTTCGGCTTCTGGTTCGGCGTGCTGGGGCTCGTCTTCGCCGTGCCCCTGGCCGTGGTCCTGAAGGTGGTGGCCGAGGAGCTGCTGGCGGACTACCGGGCCCATCCCTGGTTCGGCGAGGAAGCCTGATAGACTGGTAGTTCCGCGTCGGGAGACGCCGAAGGAGACGCCATGAGAAAGCCCGCCCCGAAGGGGCCGCGCACTGCGCCCGCCACCCGCAAGCCCGCCGCCGGCCGCCCGGCGACCGGAGCGCCCCGGCCCTCGGCTTCAGCCCGCCCGGCCGCAGGCCCGGCCCGGCCCGCCACGGCCCCCCGTCCGTCCTCGGGTGCCGGCGCCCGGTCCACATTCGGTGCCCCCACCCGACGGCCGGCCATCGACAAGACCCGGCCCGCGGCCAAGCTGGCCCCGCGCAAGCCGGCGGCGCCCCGCCCCGGTGGCGCCCCGCCCCGGCCTCCCCAGGCCGGCCAGGAGCGCCTCCAGAAGATCCTCGCCGCCGCGGGCATCGACAGCCGCCGGGCCTGCGAGCAGATCATCCTGGATGGCCGCGTGCAGGTGAACGGGAAGACCGTCAGCGAGCTGGGCACCCGGGCGGATCCGCGCCGGGACGAGATCACCGTGGACCTGATCCCCATCCACCGGGAGGCGCCGGTCTACATCCTCATGAACAAGCCCAAGGGCTACGTCACCACGGTGAAGGATGACCAGGGCCGGCCCACGGTCATGGCCCTGCTCAAGGGCGTGCCCGGCCGCCTCTACCCGGTGGGCCGCCTCGACTTCAACTCCGAGGGCCTGCTGCTCATGACCAACGACGGCGCCCTGGCCCAGGTGCTCATGGGCCCCGAGCACGAGATCCCGAAGGTCTACCTGGTGAAGGTGCACCGCAACCTCCGGCCCGAGCTGATGAAGGAGCTGCAGGAGGGCTTCCTCCTCAGCGGGCGGCGCCTCAAGCCCTGTCACATCGAGATCGCCGAGAAGGGGGACAACCCCTGGCTGAAGGTGACGCTCACGGAAGGCAAGAACCAGCAGATCCGCCGCATGTTCGCGGCCGTGGGGCACCCGGTCAGCAAGCTCCGCCGCGTGCAGTTCGGCCCCCTGTCGGACCCCATGCTGAAGCCCGGGGCCTGGCGATTCCTGCACCCCCAGGAGATCGCGGCGATCAAGAGCCTCTGATCCAGCTATCCCGCCAGAAGGAATGATCCACCACGGAGAAGGGCCATAGAGCCCGGGTGTGGGCCTCTACAGGAGCGACGAGATCGCCCCGCCATCCACCGCCAGGGTGGTGCCGGTGATGTAGGAGGCGCCGGGGCCGGCGAGGAAGGCCACGGCCTCGCCGAACTCCCGCGGCTCGCCATAGCGGCCGACCGGGATGCGGGCGCCCTGCTCCGCCTGGATGTCCTCCATGGAGCGGCCGCTGGCCTTGGCGGCTTCGCCGTCCAGGAACCGCACGCGGTCCGTGAAGATGCGCCCCGGCGCCACGCAGTTCACGGTGATGCCGTCCTTGGCCACCTGCCCGGCGAGGGTCTTGGCCATGGCCGTCACCGCGGCCCGCAGGGAATTGGACAGGACCAGCGCGGGGATGGGCTGCTTGACCGCGCTGGAGGTCACGAAGAGGATCCGGCCCCAGTTCCGCTCCGCCATGCCGGGCACCACGGCCCGCGCCAGGCGCACCGCGGGCATCAGCAGGGCGTCGAAGGCCCCCTGCCAGGCGGCGTCGTCGAAGGCCATGAAGGGCCCAGGCTGCGGCCCGCCCGTGTTGGAGACCAGCACGTCCACGCGGCCGTAGGCGGCCATGGCGGCCTCGACCACCCGCTGGACATCCTCGGCGCGGGCCAGGTCCGCGGCCACGGGCAGCACGGCGCGGCCGGTGGCCCGGCGGATCTCCTCCGCCGCCTTTTCCACGGCCGCCTGGTCCCGGCTGCAGATGGCCAGGTCGCAGCCGGCCCGCGCCAGGGCCTCGGCCGAGGCCCGACCCAGCCCCTTGCTGGCCGCCGTCACGAGCGCCACTTTGCCGTCCAGTTCCAGATTCATGGGCAACCTCCCGCAGGGAATTGTGGCACTCCTGGCCCCCATCCGAGTCCCGGATCAGGCCAGGTGCAGGCTCCGCACCGCCAGGAGGATCTCCCGCAGGAAGAACACCAGCGCCGCCACGAAGGCCGCCATGGCCAGGATGAAGAGCAGCGCCACGGGCACGGCCACGCTGGCCTTCAGCACGGCTCCCAGGAACACGGTGGCGATGCTGACGCAGACCAGCAGCGCCGCGGTGGTGCCGGCGGTGATGGCGAAGTTGATGAAGCGCCGCCGCCGGGCCAGCGTCTGCATCTCGTCATGGATCGCCTGATGCCGGCGTTCGGGCGCCATCTCCAGGAGGTCCTTCAGCGCCCGGGCCCGGTCCACGATGCGCGCCAGGCGGGTGGACAGCACGCCGAGGATCGTCCCGATGGACGTGAGGAGGAAGACCGGCGCCACCGACAGCTGGATGACGTGGGAGATGTCGGTGATGGTCTGGGCCGAGACAGGAGGCACGGGGACGGGCATGGCTCTATAGCTATCAGCTCTCAGCCGTCAGCTGTCAGCTAAAAATGCGGCCGGGCCTTCTTGAGCTGAAAGCTGATAGCTGACGGCTGACAGCGCCTACAGCGCCTCTTCCTCGAAATCCAGCATGTGGCCGCTCTTGCGGGCCTTGGTCTTGAGGTAGCGCAGGTTGTGGGGGTTGGAGGCCAGTTGGTGGCGCTCCCGCTCGACCTCGATGCCGGCGGATTCCAGGGCCCCGATCTTACGGGGATTGTTGGTGAGCAGCTTGACCTTGGTGATGCCGAAGAACTTGAGCATCTCCACGGCGCAGTCGTAGGTCCGCAGGTCGTCGGGGAAGCCCAGCGAGTGGTTGGCCTCGACGGTATCGAGCCCCTGCTCCTGGAGGGCGTAGGCCTTGAGCTTGTTCAGGAGGCCGATGCCGCGGCCCTCCTGGCGCAGGTAGAGGACCATGCCCCCATGCTCGGCGATGTGGCGCAGCCCTTCCTCCAGCTGCTGGCGGCAGTCGCACCGGAGACTGCCCAGCACGTCGCCCGTCCAGCACTCGGAGTGGATGCGCACCGGGATGCGGCGCCGGGCGTCGATCTCGCCGGCCACGATGGCCAGGTGCTCCTTGCCCGTGGCGTGTTCCAGGAAGCCGTAGACCATGAACTTCCCGAAGATCGACGGCACGTTGGCCTTGGCGATGAAGGGGACCTTCTCCGCCTGGAGCTTGCAGAACAGTTCGAGTTTCGGGGCGCTGCTGGGTTCTTTGGGGGACATGGGGTTCCGGGGAAAGGTGCGGGTCCGTCCTTTGGATGCCGCCCGAGGGGAAAATGAAGTCTGGGACCAGAGCCTTTTCTGGGCAACCCGGCCGGTCCCGCCCTTGACCTAGACCATATCGCGTTCCAGCTGGGCGGCCACGGCCGCCTCCACCTGGGCGATGAAAGCCTCCAGGGGCATGGCCGCCTTGGCCCCCGAGGCCAGACGATGGCCGCCGCCGCCGAACAGACGGCAGATCGCGTTCACATCCACCCGCTCCCGGGACCGGAGGCTCACCTTGGCCCGGCCGTCCGCGGCTTCGGAGAAGAGGGCGGCGACTTCCACGCCCTTCAGCTTGCGGGGCTCCTCCACCAGCTCGTCCAGGTCCTCATGGGTGGCGCCGCAGGCGGCGAGGTCGGCCAGGGTCACGGCCACATAGGCGAAGCGGCCGCCGTCCCGCAGCTGGAGCCCGCCCATGGCCCGGCCGAAGAGCTTGAGCTTGGCCGGCGTGGCGGTCTGGTAGAGGGCATTGAAGGTGCGCGATGGGTGGACGCCCTGGGCGATGAGGTCGGCCGCGGCGTGGTGGATCTTGGGCGTGCTGTTGGAGTGCCGGAAGTTGCCCGTATCGCTCACCATCCCTGCGTAGAGGGCCTGGGCCATCACCGGCGGCAGGTCCCCGCCGATCCGGGGCCGGACGAGGTCATAGACCAGCTCGGCGCTGGCGCTGGCGGTGGAATCCGTGAACTCCTCGTCGAAGCCCTTCGGCTCGTCTTTCATGTGGTGGTCGAGGCAGGCCCGCTCGGCTGTCGTCGTCTCGAAGGCCGCGTAGAGCGGGCCCATGCGGTGGGGTTCGGAAGCGTCGATGAGCAGCCAGGCGTCCGGCCAGGCGGCCAGGTCCCGGTGGCCCCCACCAGGCTCGTAGGCCTCGATCCAGCCCTCAGGGTCCAGGAAGCGCAGGTTCTCAGGCAGGGCGGGCGTCACGACGATGCGCGCCTGCTTCCCCTGCCCCTTCAGGTGGGCGGCCAGGGCCACCGCCGCGCCCACGCCATCCCCATCCGGGTTCTCGTGGGTGGTGAGAAGGAGCTTGGCGTGGTGATCGAGAAACTCGGCGAAGCGATCCAGCATGAATCCTGACCTCAACAGTCAGGATATCAGAGCTGCTCTCGTTTGCTCTCCAGGCTGCCCGGCTTGAAGGCCTTCAATTCATGGACGACTTCAGCCAGAAGGGCCCGCTTCAGGGCGTAGGGCAGGAAGGCGCTCTTGAAGCCCATGATGATGAGCTCCTTGATCTCTTCGAGGTTGAAGTTCAGCTCATCGTGGATGACCTGGAACTCCTGGCTCACCGTGGTGTTCGTGACCATGCGGTTGTCCGTGTTCACCGTGACCCGGAGGCCCAGGTCGTAGAACAGGCGGATGGGGTGGTCGGCCATCTTCTTCACGGCCTTGGTCTGCACGTTGCTCGACGGGCAGCACTCCAGCGGAATGCGGTGGTCATTCACGTAGTTCAGCAGGTCGCCGTCCTCGATGAGCCGCACGCCGTGGCCGATGCGGTGCGCCCCGCAGAGGTGGATGGCCTGGTGGATGCTCTCGGGACCGTAGGCCTCGCCCGCGTGCAGGGTGCAGTTGATGTTGTTCTGGAGCACGCGCCCGAAGGCGTCCTTGTGGCGCTTGGCGGGGAAGTTCTCCTCGGCCCCCGCCAGGTCGAAGCCCACCACGCCCTTGTTCTTGAAGGCCACGGTGAGGTCGGCCAGCCGCAGGGAGATGTCCGGCGAGATGTGGCGCATGCCGCAGAGGATGACCCCGGTCTTGATGTTGTACTTCCGCTCGGCCTGGGCCAGCCCCTCCAGCACGGCCTGGACGATGGCGTGCAGCGTAAGCCCCTTCTGCTGGTGCAGGATGGGGCTATAGCGCACCTCCATGTAGCGCACGTTCTCTTTTGCCGCGTCCTCCGCCAGTTCGAAGGAGGTCCGCACCAGGCTCTCGTAGGTCTGCATCACGGACAGCGTGACGTCGAAGGCCCGGAGGTACTCCACGAGCGACTTGCAGTCCTCGCCCACTTCCACGAAGGGCCGCAGGCCCTCCGGCGTGTCCGCGGGCAGCTTCACCTTCTGCTGCTCCGCCAGGTCGAGGATGGTGGGGATGCGGAGGCTGCCGTCCAGGTGGACGTGCAGATCCGTCTTCGGAAGGCGCTGGAGATCCTGAAGCGAGAGTTTCGGCATGGCCTAGCCTAGCGCTTCGCGCGGCTCTCAGCTATCAGCTATCGGCTGTCAGCCAAGGCAGCCCTCGGCCATCTTGAGCTGATAGCTGACAGCTACACATTCAGCTGGCTCATGCGGTGCGCCAACGTGGGCGCATCCGTCTCCCGGGTCTGGCACTCCTTGCACAGACCGAAGATCTGGTGGCTGTGGTGCATGGGCCGGAAGCCGTATTCGTGGCAGATGGTTTCCTGCAGGGCTTCCAGGTCGGGGCGGAAGAACTCGATGATGGCGTCGCAGTTGAGGCAAATCAGGTGGTCGTGGTGCTCGTTGCTCCGCACGGCCTCGTAGTGCGCGTGCTGGTCGCCGAAGCTGCTCTTCCGCACCAAGCCGCACTGCACCAGCAGGTCGAGGGTGCGGTACACGGTCGCCCGGCTGATGGCCTTGCCCTTCTGCTTCAGGGCCATGTGCAGTTGGTCCGCGTCGAAGTGGTGGACCTGGCCGAAGACCTCCTCCACCAGCTCGAGGCGCTCCCCCGTCAGTTTCAACTGACGTGATCGCAGAAAGGTTTCGAAGCGCTGCTGTTCTTCTGGACGTTCGATCTTCGGTTTGCGCATGGCGTCCTCGGTGGGAAGTCTATCCGGTCCACTCGGCAGATCGTATTTTACAGATGAAAAACAAAAGCGTATTATGAATTCACCGTATACATAGTGGAGTCGTCATGGCCATCGTCATTATTCAATCGTCCAATTTCTCAGCGGAGCAGAAATCCCGCATCGGGGAGCGGGTCATCACGGCCCTCCAGCAGGAAGGCCTCAACCCCGGCTCCGTGGTGGTCCTCTTCCGCCCCGAGCGCGGCGATATCTACCTCGACGGGATGCTCGTGCAGGCCCAGGCCCCCGTGGCGGCCCTGCCACCGGCGCCACCGGCGCCCAAGGCCGCCGCCCCCATCCCCGCGGCGGTGGTTCCCGCCTTCAAGACCAAGGCCCGCCGCTCCAAGCCGGAGCTGGAGGACCTGAAGAAAGACCTGATGTTCGCCCTCCAGGACAAGGGCTCCCTCAGCAGCTTCGAAGCCCAGGTCGCCCTGGACCTCAAGGACTGCGACTGGGCCCCGGCCACGCTTCGCCGCCTCTTCACCGAGCTGGAGGAGGCCAAGCTGATCTCCAAGAGCGGCCAGAAGCGCGGCACCCGGTATGTCTGGAAGGGCATCGTCAATACGCCCCAGTCCACGCCGATCGTGAAGCTGGTGAAGGCCGACTCGGAGACGGACCAGGCCTGATCCGGCATGGACTGGTTCGCCTGGGATTTTGACCACCCCGCCTATTTCCAGATCTACGCCGACAAGGCCGCGGACGCCGCTTCGGAAGGGCCGGCGCTCGCGGCCCTGCTGGACTTGCCGCCGGGCAGCCGGGTGCTCGACCTGCCCTGCGGCTGGGGGCGCCTCCATCCCCACCTGAGGGCCCGGGGCCTGGAGATCATCGGGGGCGACCTGAGCCGCCTGAACCTGCGACGGCACGTCGTGGAGCAGCCTGCGTCCCTGGCCCGCCTGGATTTCCGCGACCTGCCCTTCCGCACGGCCTGCGCTGATGGCGTCTTCTGCGCCTACACGAGCTGGGGCTACTTCACCCAGGACGCCGACAACCTCCGGCAGCTGCGGGAATTCGCCCGCGTGCTGCGGCCCGGCGGGGCCCTCCTTCTGGACCTGGCGGGCCGGAACTTCCTGAAGGAGGCCGTGGCAGGCGTCGAAGGCCAATGGCTCGAGTTCCCCGAGGATGGCTACGAGGAACGCGCCACCTGGAGTCGTGACGGCCGGCGCATCCGCACGGAACGCCACTGCCAGGGCGAGACCTTCCGCCACGACATCTGGATCCCCACGGACGCGGAAGCCCGGGCCGCCCTCGCGGAGGCGGGATTCGGCGCCGTGGCGGCCTACGGCGGGCTGGATGGACGGCCCTGGACCGCGGAAGCCGAACGGTGGATCTACCGGGCGATCAGGACCGGATGCCCCGCGTAGCCAGCAGGTAGGCGCCGAAGCCCAGTCCCGAAAGGCCCATGGCCACCGGTAGGCCCAGCCCCTGGACGAGGGCGCCGCCCACCAGGGGGCCCACCATCAGGCCCACCGAATAGGCCAGGTTCAGGATGGAGAAGGCCGAAGCGAAGCTCTGGCTGCCCAGGTGCTCCACCTGGTCGGCCACCGCCGGACTGCAGGGGCTCATGATGAAGCTGGCCGTGCTGCCCAGGGCCATCATGGCCAGCACCACCATCCAGGGCCGGGGCAGCAGCGCCGGCAACGGCAGGAGCACCACCGTCAGCGCCAGCCCCATCCGCAGCACCCGAACCCGGCCGATGCGATCCGAGAGGCGCCCCATCAGCGGTGAGGAGAAGGTGTGGGCCAGGGCCGCGGCGGCGAAGAAGAGGCCGATCTGGGACGGTGATTGGCCAAGGCGGCGGTCCATGTCCAACGGAAGAGTGGATTCAAGCAAGGCCCAGAAGCAGGACCCGAGGGCCATGGCCCCGGCGAAGACCCGGATGACGGGATTGGACAGCAACTGTCGGAAGGGCAGCCGCGGCCCGCGCTCCGGCTCCACTTCAGGCAGCAGGAACGCCCGGCCGGCCGCATCCAGGGCCACCAGGACCGCACCCAGCAGGAAGGGCGAGGAGGGCCCGGCGTGCTGGTCGAGAAAGCCCGAAAGCGGAGGACCGATCAGCACCCCCAGGTTCGCCGCCGCGAAGGCGGTTCCCATGGCCCGGCCACGCGATTCCCTGGGGAAATGGTCCGCCAGCAGGGCCATGCCCGGCAGCCAGGTGGCCGCTCCCGCCACCCCCTGGAAGAATCGCGCGAGCACCAGCAGCCAGTACTGATTCGATACCGCGAAGACCAAAGTCGTGATCCCCAGACCCGCGAGTCCCCACAACATCGGTCCGCGCCGTCCGTACCGATCCGTGAGCACGGCCACGGGAAACGTGGCCAGCAGCAGGGCCACGGCATAGCTGCCGAAGAGGATCCCCACCTCCATCTGGTTCAGGTGCAGATCCCTCGCGTACCGGGGCAGAAGCGGCACCAGCAGGTAGTAGAGGAGCATGTCCACGTGGAAGGCCAGGGCCGTCACGAGGAGCGCGGCGGTGGGGGGAGCGGGGCGGCGCATCCCCCACTATCGCGGCAGTCCCGCGCCATCTCCACCTTCGGATAGGCCACGCGGAAGCCACAGGCCTCATAGGATCGCTGGCTGGGCGTGGCTGGGGCCGTGCCCGCACAGGCGAGGGCGCAGCCCCGTTCCCGTGCCCAGGCCAGGCGTGCCTGGATGAGCGCCTTCTGCAGACCCCGACCCCGGAAGCGGGGGAGCACGGCGTCGCCAGACAAGAGGGCCACGCCCTCCACGATGCCCAGCATGCCGCCCCCGGCGGGCTCGCCCTCCACGAAGGCCAGGAAGCCCCAGGCATCCGGAGCATCCAGCGGCACCTCGAACGGGGGCTCCAGCTCGCGCCAGTCGTCACGCCCCAGAAAACCCGCACAGACGACCCGGTTGTAGAGCGGGGCCTCCCCGGGTCCGGCCAGGCGGATGAAGGCTGCGGAGGAGGGCGCCTCCCCGCCGGCCAGGGCCCGCACCCACAGCTGCTGGAACTGGTGGAGGCGGTATCCCCGGCGCGCCAACAGCGGCCATAGCGCCGGGTCGGCCGCAGGACTCAGCTCCAGCACCGTGGGCGCGCCGAGCAGGGCCTCGACGGCCTCCAGCTCCGGCTCAGCGATCGGATCGATCAGGCCCAGGGCCTGGTTGAGGGGATGGGCCTCGCCGCGGAAGTGCGCGAAGCCGCCGCCCACGGGGAGGCTGTGGCCGCCAGCCGCCTGATTGAAGCGCTCGTTCTGGAGGGCCTGGGCGCGCTCGAGGCGGCGGGCCAGGCTGGTCAAGTCATGGAACATGGGAATCTCCGAAAAGGGATGGTCCGCCCGCCCGGAGGCGCGGCGGCGATGTGCTCGCGACACGCCCTCGTCTCAGCCCAGGCGCAGGGCCCCGACGCCAAGTCCAGGCGCGGAACCAACGGAATGACGGAAGCGGGTCAGAGGCCTATCCAGAGAAGCTACCAGCGTAGCTGAATCTTCGACGGAGCCCTGGAGGATATACGCTCAGCCCGGCTTCGCCGGGCTGAGCGCGGGGGACCCCCGGAGGGCATAAACACGGCCCCCTCGCGGGGGCCGTGGTGGATCGGTAAGCCGGGTTCTGTCGTGGGACGTCATTCCTCTGGGATGGATGTCGCCATCCAACTCAAGCGACCTACCCGCCGGCTCGGTCGGGTCAACCCTCGCCGCTTGCGCGGTGCGCCGGCCTATTTGGTCTTGCTCCCTGGGGGGTTTACCGTGCCCGTCCTGTTGCCAGTCCGGCGGTGGGCTCTTACCCCACCGTTTCACCCTTGCCTGTGATCCGAGGATCCATCGGCGGTCTGTTCTCTGTTGCACTTTCCGTCGGGTCGCCCCGCCCTGGCGTTACCAGGCCCAGCACCCTGTGGAGCCCGGACTTTCCTCTGCCCTTGCGAGCAGCGACGCCCTGATCCACCTCTTCACGGTATCACCTAAGGCGGAAGTTCAGGGTGAGCCGGAAGCTTGCGGCCACGGGTCGCCCATCCAGGCGGGCCGGCTCGAAGCGCCACTGGCGGGCGGCCTGCATGGCGGCCTCCTGGAGGGCCGGGTGGCCATCCAGGGCGCGCACCTGCATGGGCACGCCCCGGTCGTCCACGGTCATCATCAGCACCACCGTGCCCTGGATCCGGGCCCGGCGCGCGAGCTCCGGATAGAGGGGATCCACGCGGCTGAGAATGGCCGGCGCGGTCGCGGAGAAGTCGTGGATCACCGGGCCGGTGGCGGGACCCGAGGTCAACCCGGAGGCTGGAACCTCCGGACCCGGAAGCCCCGGTCCAGACCCGGGAACCTCGAAACCGCGGCCCGCGATGGGCAAGCCGGCGGCGGGCTCCTGAGGATCCGCGCGGCTGGGCGTGGTCGAAGTTGTGGCGACCAAGCTCCCCCCGCCTGACCCGGCGAAGGTGGGCGCCGTGCGCTCGATGGGACGCGATCGGGGCGGCCCGTCGAGCTCCACCGGCCGCCAGGGAGGCGTGGGCTGGAGTATGGGTGGCAGAACCGCCTTGGGCGCGAAGGAAGCGATGGCCATGGCCCCACCGACGAGGAGGAGATAAGCCAACCCGGACAGCGAGGCCGCGCGGAGGGTGTCGGATGGCGGCGCCGAAGCCAGGACGGCGTGCGGTTGGAGGGTGGGCGGGAGGTCCGGGAACGCAGGCCCCCGGCCGCGCCGGAGCGCGAGGTTGGACATGGAATCTCCTGTGGGTGGCGCCTGTGGCCTCCCGCAGATCCCACATCCGCCATGGGTGGCGGACATCGGTTGGTGGCAATCCCGGGCCCTGGATCACACACCGTCTGGAGGAGGTCCAAAGATCGCTTGAATCAGGTATCGGCGGCGCGCAACGGCTGTCAAGGCACCTACCTGGATTAAGGACACCTCATCGGGCTCGACGCTGCCGCGCGAACATGGCGCGTCTTGCCAGGCGCTCCAACCCCACCGGCTTCCCTCCATCCATCACGCCGACGGCAGCGGCAGGGCCCAGCCTTTCCGCTGGAGCTCCTCCAGCAGGCCCCAGGCCGCGCGGTAGGGATCTCCAGCCCGCGCCTCCAGCACGTCGTGCTGGAGGCGCGCACGGAGCGGCGCCAGGTCGGGATGGGGAGCATCCGCCAGGCCGGCCCCGGCCTGGAAGAGCCGCAGGAGCAGGGCCTCGGGGTGGGCATGGCCCAGGCCGACGGCACAAAGGATGGCACCGCCATCCCCCTCCACCGCCCCGGCCCCGAGGAGGCGATCACGGAGCGGCTGGAGGTCTGCGGGATCGGCCCCGAGGCCCACGCAACGCACGGCCGGCCGCCCGTCGAGGCCCTCACCCGCCCCGCCATCGGCCAGCCAGGGACAGGGCGGACGGTACCCTTCGTAGGGAAGCCACGGCAGGAAGCTCTCGTGCTGCGGATCGTTGCGGACCCAGGCATGGACCAGGCGCGTGAGGTCGAGCCTGTGGGCCCGATCCATGTCCGGTCCACACCAGAGGAGGCGTTGCACCTGAGCCGCCCTGGCCTCCGCCTCCCGGAAGGGGCCGTCCCAGTCCGCGGCATCCACGGTCATCTCCAGCCCGAGCCCCGCCAGGAAGACGGGAAGCCCGGGATAGGGGAAGGGCAGCCGCAGCTCGACGCCTTCGGCCGAGACCCGCACATCGGTGCCTGGCAGGCAGGCCCGCAGGAGGCTCTCCCGGAGGACCTCCTGGAGAGAGAGCCGATGGCCCTCGGTCCTCAGTTTCTCGATCAGCCCCAGCTGCCACACCCGCCCATCCCCGTCGCAAGACCAGTGCTCCACGGCGGAGGGTTCGGGGCGGCCGAGGGGATCCAGGCCCAGCAGAAGAATCCCGCCCCCTCCCGCCGGATGGGGGCGGCCGACCGGCAGCTGCCGGCCCCCGCCTTCCAACAGGCGCGTGTGCCGCTGCGCCCGGGCCCAGGCGGCGCGGTTCCACATGGGATCGGCGGCCTGGTCCGGGCTGAGCAGGCGGGCCAGGTCCCCGGAGGCGATCTGGCGGTAGGCTTCGCTCTGGCGCAGCAGCTGGTGGCCCTGGAGGATCTTCCAGATCTCCTCGACGCTCTTCCGGCTGATCTGGGAGAGTCCGCGGCCCACTTCAGCCGTGTGCCTCCCGATCCGGGACAGCTGCTCCACCTCCACCGCGGCCCTGGCCTCCAGGCCCCACTGGCTGCCCAGGGCCGATTGGAGGGCCGACGAGCACTCACCCACTTGATACAGGGACTGCCCGGCCCGCTCCGAGGCTTCCCGCACCTGGCCCACGAGGCCGGCATGGGCTTCCAGCAACCGCCCCATGTCCTGCCCCTGCCGGTCCAGGTGGCCCGCCACGTGGAGGAGTTCCTGGATGCCCGCCTTCAGGTTCTGGGTCACCTCCTGGAGTTCCCACAGCCCCGAGCTCTCCCGCTCCATGCCCAGCTGGTGCTCATCCAGGGCGCGGCCCAGTTCCGCCGCCCCCTCGGAGGTCTGGTCGGCCAGCCCCCGGAGACGCCCTCCGATGGCCTGCATGCCCGCCCCGCCGCCGACCTGCTGCGCCAGGATCGCCGCGTTCACCGCCAGCAGCCCGGTCTGCTGGGCCGCCTGATCGATGGTGTGGATGGCCCCCTGCGCCCCTCCGAAGGAGGCGATGCGACGCTGCGACTCGACCCGGAAGGCCTCGATGCGCCGGGCCAGGGCCTCGGCCCGATCCCTCACCCCATCGGCCGAGGTCCGGAAGCGCCGGAGCTGTTCCGCGCGGGCCTTCGTCTCTTCCAGGAGTCTCGGCGTATGGGCCGCCAGGCCCTTGACCGCCAAGTCCAGGCGCGCACCCTGGCGGACCCCGGCATCCGCCAGGCGGCCCAACGCCTCCTCCTCCTTCCGTAGCCGCGGGAAGGTGTCCTGGAACTCCCGCATCAGCGCCTCGACCTGGCCCAGCCGGGCCTGAGCCTGCTCCAGGGCGGCACCGAAGGCCTGACCCTGGAGGCGGTGCTGATCGGCCCTGAGCCGCTGTTCCAGTTCGATCTGGCCGAATTTCAGGGAGCCCTCCATCGCCTCCCGGAGGTCCTGGCCATAGGTTGCCAGCCGTTCCCCCGCCGTGGTCCGCGCGGAGCGGTCCTCGATCGCCTGCTGCTGGACCTGCCCCAGGACGCCATCCAGCTCGGCCCATTCCCGGACCACCGCCTGGTGGAGGGCAGCCAGGTGCCCGCCGACCTGCCGGCTCTCTCCGAGCAGGCAGTTCAGGGCCGCCGCCACCTGGCGGCCCTCCTCCCTCAGGCCCGCCGGGGACGCAAGCGGGGTGCGATCCCCCTGGAGGATCCGGCCGGCCCAGTCGGAGAGGAACCGCTCCGGGGCCAGGTCCCGCTGCCAGGCGAACCACCGCCGGCCCAGCAGCACCAGCCCCGCTGCCACCATCATCAGGACCGCGGCCTCGCCGGGCCGCAACAGGGCCGAGGCCTGGAACAGGAAGTAGGCCGCCACCCCCAGGAAGGGCAGGATGACCAGATCCCCCATCCAGCGGCGGATCCCACGGTGTTTCATGAAGGAGCCGCCCAGATCCATGCCCAACCTCAAGTCATGGCATAGCATCGGCCTGAAGACCCCTCAGGCCAAATTTAGAGCGTCCGCCACAGGACCTCATAGCTCCGCAGGCTGCCCCCCAGCTCCTGGAGGAGCCGGGCCCGGAGGAGGGCCGTGAGGACGGCCTGCGCCTCATCGGCCGGGTCCGGGCGGGGAGCCGTCTCGGCCCCGCCGGTCCTGAGCCGGCGCAGATACTCCCGGGCCCCGGGCGGCAGGGCCTCCACGGGGTCCACGGGCGTGCAGGCGGTGCAGCACCAGCCGTGGTCGGGGCTGAGCAGGGCCAGGGGCGCGGTCTCGTTTCCGCAGCGCCCGCAGACCCGCGGATGGGGCAGCAGGCCCAGGCAGTGGAGCAGCCAGTGCTCGGCATAGGCCAGGATGCCCAGGGCATTGTCCGGATCGGCCTTGAGGGCCCGCCCGCAGGCGCTGAGCAGCCGGTAGAGGCGGTCGTCCTCCACGCCCTCCCTGGCCACGCGGTCGAAGAGATCCGCCAGGCAGGCCATCACCAGGCTGGATTCGAGGTGCCCCAGCGTGAGGGGGCTGAAGGCCAGCTCACAGCGCGTGACCCGCTTCAGCTCCGTCTGTTCCTTCCCGAAGAAGCTCACCCGCACCATGCCCAGGGGCTCGAAGGCCGCCACCCACTTGGCCGTGGGCTTCTTCACACCCTTGGCCAGGCCTGACAGCCGCTCGCCATGCTCGGAGAGGAAGGACACCACGGCCCCGCCCTCGGCGAAGGGGACGGCCTTGAGGACGATGGCGGCGAAGGTGCGGATCACCTTTCCAGTCTGCCCGGAATCAACCGAAGTCCCGGATCCGTGTCTCACATGGCGAGGCTCGTGAATGGGCCCGTCAAGGAGGTGGTCATGACACACCTGTTCCGATCCTTCGCCATCCTCGCCCTCGCCGTCCTGCCCAGCCTGGCCCAGCCCGGACCGGGCCCCCGGGAGGGGCGCCACCTGGCCAGGGCCCTGAACCTCACCGAGGCCCAGCAGACCGGCATCCAGGCCATCCACGAAAAGCACCGGCCAGACATGGCCCTCCGCCGGGAGGCCGTGCGCCAGGCCCAATCCGACCTGCGCCAGGCGCTCCAGGATCCCGCCACGCCCGAAGCCCAGCTCCGCGCCCTGCACGACAAGGCCTCCTCGGCCCGCTTCGACCTGCTGCTGGCGGGCCGGGCCATCCACCAGGAAGTGCAGGCCCTGCTCACGCCGGAGCAGCGGACGAAGGCCGCCGAGCTGCGGGCCACCCGCCAGGCCCATCGCCAGGAGCGCGTCCGCCACTTCCGCATGGCCATGGGGATGGCCGGCTGATCCACCCTCCGCCGGCCGGTAGACTGGGGGGATGCGCGCATCCCCCCTTTTCGTGGCGGCCCTCAGCGGGATCATCCTCCTCGCCCAGGAGGCCCCGACCCGGACCTACCGGCAGTGGGTGGGCGGCCAGGAAGTGGGCGGCGCCTCGCAGGAGACGAAGACCCTGGGCGGCGCCCGGGTGGTGCGGAACCGCGAGTGGATGTCCCTTTCGCGCCTCGGCCAGGAGATCCGCCAGGAGGTGGACCAGACCGCCCGGCGCGCCGCGGACGGCTCCCTGGCCTTCACCTGGCGGCTGCAGCTCTCCAAGGAGCCCTTCGAAGGCAAAGCGGAGTGGTCGCCCGCAGACCCGGGTTCACTGACCATCCAGCCCCTGAACGGCGCTGCTCTGCGCACCCCTGTGCCCGCCGGGGCCGTGCTCTGGCCTGAGGATCTCGACACCCGTCTCATCGAGGCCGCCCGGTTGCGCCGCCCCGTGCAGGCCATCACCTTCTCCTTCCCCGTCCAGCAGTGGAGCACCCTCACCCTCGAGCCCGCGGGGCCGGATCCGCTGCCGGGCTTCCCGGACGCGGTGCGCTTCACCGGACAGGAGACCCAGGGCAGTTCCTCCGCGCCGGTGGAAGCCTGGATCTCCCCGAGCGCGGGCGAGCTGCGCCAGCGGACTGAGCTCGGCGGCCTCGCCATCCTGATGCAGCGCGCCGAGCTCCCGCCGCCCACCGCCCGCGCCGGCGAGGCCGGGGGCTTCTTCGAGCGCACCCTCCAGACGCTGCCGCCCCATCCCTTCCAGGCCTGGCTGCGGGACCTGACGCTGAGGGCCGAGGGCCCCGTGCCCGCGCTGCCCGAGGATGCCCAGCAGATGCGGCTCCCCGAGGGCCGGTGGCGCCTGGTGCGCGCGACGGATCCCAGCGCCGCCGAGGCCGCCCAGCTCCCGGTGGTGGGATCTCCTACGAAAGAGGAGGCCCGCTACCTGGCCCCCAGCCCCCTGGTGCCCTTCCGCGACCCCGCCTTCGACGGCCTCCTCCGGCGCCTGGCCCTGCCCCCGGGGCTGCCGCGCTGGGAGGTGGCGAAGCGCGTGACCGCCTTCGTCTTCGATTGGATCACCGACAAGGACTTCACCGTGGGCTTCGCCTCGGCCCTGGAGGTCTGCCGCACGCCCCGGGGCGACTGCACCGAGCATGGCGTGCTGGCCGTGGCGCTGCTGCGGCGCCTGGGCGTGCCCGCCCGCGGCGTCACCGGCTGGGTGGGCCTGGGCGACACCCTGGGGCTGCACTTCTGGGTGGAGGTGAAGCTGGGGAACCGCTGGGTGCCCGTGGACCCCACCTTCGACCAGGCGCCCGCCTCGGCCTTCCGCATCAAGCTCGGCGACACGGACCTGGCCGATCTCGGGAGCGTCGGCTGGGAGAGCGCGGCCCTGGCCTTCTCGGGCCTCCGCTGGATCCCCGAGCGCGAAGGCAACGCGCCCTGGGGTGCGGGCACCCGCATCGAAGGCGACCAGGTGACGGCTTCAGGTGGAAGCCGGCTGCGCCTGCCGGGAGGGCGCTGGCAGCTGGAGCGCGGCCGGCTCACCCTGAACCGGACCTGGACCGTGGAGGCGGTCCCCCGCCCCGGGCAGGCCCAGCTGAAGGGGAACCGGCGCCTGGCGGGCCCGCGCACCTTCCGCGAGGGCTGGTGGGATCCGGAGGACCGCCGCCTGTGGATGGACCTGGGCCAGGGACGCTGGCTGCGCCTGGAGGGTGTGTCCGAGGTCGCGGCCTATCAGCTGCTGGATCAGTTGATGGCGCCCACCAGCTCCTCCTGAAGCCCCTCCTGCTGGGCGCAGTGCTCCCGCAGGCGCTCCAGCCAGTTCGAGATGTGCAGGCACTCCTGCTCGTCGCAGCAGCTGGTGAGCTGTGTGGCCATGGCCTTCACGGGCTCATCGAGACGGTCCATGAGGCGGCGCCCCTTGGGGGTGATGACCACGCGGCTCACGCGACGGTCCTTGGGATCCGCCACCCGCTTGAGCAGGCCCTGCGTTTCGAGGCGGTCCACTAGGCGCGTCACGTTGGCGAAGCGGTAGATCATCCGCCGCTCGATCTCGTAGATGGGATGGCCCTTGACCGGCCCACCGCGGGCGATGCGCAGGACGTTGTACTGCTGGATGGTCAGCCCGTGGGCTTCGAAGAGGCGCTCCTGGACGCGGACGACGGCTTCCCGCGTCAGCATCAGCTGGAGCATCAACTGGACTCCCGGAGCGGGGAGTTTCGACATCTGAAGTTCTTCCTGTAGGGACATGGTGACCTCGCAGATTCTTTGCGGGCAAGCATCGCCCTATCCGTGGGATTCTGGAAGGTCGTAGGAGCCCTTCTTGCCCGCCATCGCCCTGAGTTTGATCAATGTCACGAAACGCTATGGCGCGACAGCCATTCTGGACGGACTGAGCCTCGGTCTCTTCCAGGGCGAGAAAGTCGGCCTCATCGGCCGCAACGGCGCGGGCAAGAGCACGCTGTTCCGCCTGCTGACCGGCGACGAGACCCCCGACTCCGGGGAGGTGGTCATCACCCAGGGCCTCCGCGTCGCCCGCCTCAGCCAGGAGCCGCATTTCGCGCCGGGTGCCAGCATCCGGCAGGCCCTGGAGGCCGCGCTGGCGGACCATGCCCTCCTCCTGGCCCGACACCAGGCGATCCACGAGACCCTCCACGGCGCCACCGGCCAGGAGGAGACCCGTTTGCTTGACGAACTGCAAAGCGTGGAGCACCAGGTCGAGCGGTGGGGCTGGGATCTCGAGCCGCGCCTCAAGGCCGCCGCCACCACCTGGGGCCTGAAGGACCTCGAGGCCGAGGTGGAATCCCTCTCCGGCGGCTGGCGCAAGCGCGTGGCCCTGGCCCAGGCCTGGCTCAAGGAGCCGGATGTCCTCGTGCTGGATGAGCCCACCAACCACCTGGACCCCGACCAGGTGGAGAAGCTCGAGGCCTGGCTCCAGGCCTATGGCGGCGCCCTCCTGCTCATCACCCACGACCGCCACCTGCTGGACGCGGTGGTGACGCGGATGCTGGAGCTGGATGAGGGCGCGCTCCGCAGCTACGAAGGCGGCTATAGCGACTACCTGCTGGAGAAGTCGGACCGCGAGTTCCGCGAGTCCAGGCTCACGGAGCACATGCAGAACCGCCTGCGCCGGGAGATGGCCTGGCTGCGCCGGGGCGCCAAGGCCCGCACCCGCAAATCCAAGCTCCGCATCCAGGAGGTGCTGGACCTCAAGGACGATGTGGAGGACCGCACCCGCCTCGAGATCCGGCAGGGCCTGACCTTCGCTGCCGGCGGCAACCGCAGCGACGCGCTGATCCGCGCCGAGGGCCTGTGCTTCGCCTACCCCGGCGGCGAGGAGCTGCTGGGCGGCCTCGACCTCAGCCTCCAGCGCGGCATGCGCATCGCCCTGCTGGGGCCCAACGGCTGCGGAAAGTCCACTCTGCTCAAGGTCCTGCTGGGAGAGCTGGAACCCACCGCCGGCGAGGCGACCCGCCACCCCAAGCTCGCCACCACCACCATCTCGCAGGGGCGCGGCGAGCTCGATGGAGGTCGCAGCATCCTCGACAACCTCGCTGAGCGCGCCGCGGTCGTGGACACCGGGAACGGCACCCTGCTGGCCCACGTCTACCTCACCCGCTTCGGCTTCCCGGTGGACCAGCAGGCGCGACCGGCCGCCACCCTCAGCGGCGGCGAGCGGAACCGCCTCCTGCTGGCCAAGGCCATGCTGAGCCCCGCGGACCTCCTGGTGCTGGACGAGCCCACCAACGACCTGGACATCCCCACCCTGCAGAACCTGGAGGAGGCGCTGCTGGGCTTCCAGGGCACCCTCCTGCTGGTGAGCCACGACCGCTTCTTTCTCGACCAGGTGGCCACCCACACCCTGGCCTGGAACGCCGCCGGCGCCCCGCGCTGGGAGCTCTACGAAGGGGCCCCCTCCACCGTGCGCAGCCTGCGGGAGGCCCGGGCGGCCGCCCAGGAGATGCCCAGGGCCGAAGCGCTCCGTTCCGGTCCGAAGGCCGCCGCGCCCCGCTCGCGCAAGCCGGGGCTCTCCCAGAAGGAGCAGCGGCGGCTCACCGAAGTGGAACAGGAGATGGAGTCGCTCCACACCCGCCTGACGGAGCTGGACGCGCGCCTGGCGGATCCCTCGGCCTTCCTGCGCTCCGACAGCCCCGGGCACCAGGCCCTGCGGGAGCGGGAGGCGGCCAGGGCCGAGCTGGAGATCCTTGAGCTGGCCTGGCTCGAGCTGGAAGAGAAGCGCCAGGAAAGCTGAACCCCATCACAACTTGCCCTGGAAGGGGACAGGCCGGGGGCCTTTTCGCTACCCTGGACCCTGGACTTTTGTGGAGTGCCCATGCGCCTGACGCCCTTCCTTCTCTTCCCCGCGGTGGCGCTGGTGGCCCAGAGCCCTGCCTCCACCAACCTGACCCAGCGGTTCAACACAGAACTGCCGGGGATCAACCAGATGCTCAAGGCCTTCCAGGCCCAGGCGGCCATGGCGAAGGCGGAGGGCCTGATCCCGGCTGAGCGCTCCGTTTTCAACGGCACCAACCTGCAGACCATCGGCCAGAGCATGGACAACGCCCAGGGCCTCCTGTCCCTGTACCGTCTCTGGGCCAACACCGCGGCCGAGGCCGGTCAGTGGGAGAAAGCCGTCGAGATCCAGCAGAAGCGGCTCAAGACCGCCCAGGCGATCAAGGCGGACCTCGATAAGGCCCAGGCCCCCATCGCCGCCCAGTGGGAGAAGGCCACCAAGGATTCCCAGGATTTCATCGCCAAGAACACCGGCCGCCAGCAGGAGCTCCAAACAACGCTAAATGACCTCAAGGAGGAGATCACGGCGGTGAATGCGAAGACGAAGAAGCCCGATGCCAAAGGTCTGGAAGACCTCAAGGCCCGGGCCGCGAAAGCTCCCGAACAGCAGCAGGAACTCGATCAGATCAACGCCGCCCTTCCGGTCCACAAGCAAAACCTCATCAATGCCCCCAAGGTGACCAAGGTTCTCGCCGACAACCGCAAGGAAGCGGAGGAAATGGTGAAGGCAGCGGAGGCGTCCGTCACTAAAGCAAAGGAGGTCCTGGCCAGCCAGAATGACGAGATCACCAAGTTCAACACCGACCAGGTGATCAAGAAGGTGAAGATCGTCGGGAAGAAGAACTGGGTGGATGCGGTCCTCCGCAACCACGAGAACATCACCAAGCTGAGCGGCGCCCAGGCCCAGGCGGCCTTCCTCAACCGCCTGCTGGTCCTGGATCCCGGCAACACGGGGGCCACGAAGGCCCTGGAGAACCTGAAGCAGGGCAAGGAGCCCTTCGCCAAGGAAGCCAGGCCCGCGAAGAAGGCCAGCAAGAAGAAGTGACCATGACGCATACGTCCCGGAAGGAGCGACCATGAGCCGCCTCGGATTCCTGCTTGCCTGCGCCCTGGCCACCAGCCTGGGCGCCCAGAGCCTCACCGACCGCTTCAAGGAGGTCCGGGGGCCCTGGGAGCTCCAGCTGGACCGGGGCGACGCCGCCACGGTCCGCCGCGGCGTGGAGGCCCTCCTCGGCCGGGAGGGGCTCACGGTCAATCCCTCCGACTACAACGACATGCACGCCCTGGCCGCCCTCCGGAGCCTGGCGGCCCGCGCCTGCGTGGCCGAAGGCAGCTGGGAGGACGCGGTGGTCCACCTGCAGAAGGCCCAGGCGGCCGCCGAGGAGAACCTGGCCACCGCCGAGCCCCTGCTGGCCAAGACCCGCACCGAGCACGAGGCCAAGCTCCGCGAGTTCCGGGATGCCATGGACAAGCAGGCTCCCCGCCTCCGGGAGCTGGACGAGGCCCCCGGCCTGAACCAGGACCAGATGAAGCTCCGCCAGCAGCTCCGGATCTTCATGGACGAGCAGAAGGCCGCCACCGCCCACAGCGAGCGGGCCCTCAAGGACATCGACAGCATCCTCGAGCGTCTCCGCCAGACCAAGGCCAGCACCACCAAGGCCGCCGCCGACTGGAAGGCCTTCCTCGACCGCGAAAAGGCGGAGATTGCCGAAGCCGGCGGCACCACCCGCTTCGTGGCCGGAAAGGTGGAGCAGGTGAAGGCCGACGACGCCCGGCCCCAGCAGGAGCGCCTGGCCTACGCCCGTCGCCTCCAGAAGCTCGACCCCGCCAACAAGGACGTCACCCGGCTGGTGAACGGCCTCCTGGGCAAGGAAGACGAGGCCGCCCCGGCCAAGCCCAAGGCCAAGAAGAAGAAGGCCGCCAAGAAATAGCGCTTCCCGCCCAACGGAAAAGCGGCCCGGTCGGGCCGCTTTTCCGTTGGTGAGGGAAACCCTAGAACACGAACCCGAACCCCACCTTCACGAAGTCCGTGCTGGGGGGGTCGCCCGCATCCACATCATGGCTGGTGAGGGTCTTGTGGAAGGTGGCCTCGAGGGTGAACCGCACCCCGGCATCGTAGCCAAAGCTGTGGCCGAAGCCGATGGACCCGCCCATCCGGCTCTTGCGCATGGTGTCGGTGTAGTCGTACTGGGGATCGCCGAAGCTGTTGTCGAACTGCTCGAAGTCGGCGGAGAGCCCCGCCACGAAGTAGAACCCCCGGTGCCGGTAGGCCGTGCCCTCGGGGAAGATCTGCAGGTCGCCACCCAGGCTGAACAGGGAGTGGCGCAGGTTGATATTGGCTTCGCCCTGGGCCCGGTTGATGCCGTTCTCGGCAGACCCGCTGAGGTTCAGGCGGATGGCCAGGGCCCGGTCCACGGGGAAGCTGACCGTGAAGCTGCCGCCGAGGCCCACGTCATAGGTCTCTTTCTGGGTCGGGACCAGATGACCGTCGAAAGAGCTGTAATAGGGCGGAAGGGACCTGCTCGCGAAATCCCCGGTGGGGATCACCAAGTTCAGGCTGAAGCCCACGTGCGGGGCCTGGGCCTGGAGCGCGGCTCCCGAGGCGAGCAGCAGGGGCAGCAGGAGCATCGTGGTTCGTCGCATGGGGCCTCCATTGGGCATGGTGTGAGAGCTACGGGGCGAAGGGCGTGCCAGCTTACGACAAGTGGCGTCAATCCTCGGATCCAGCGCAGCATACTCCGGTTGAAGCCCCCACGGCACCGCGGCGTTTTGCCTCGGCGGGGTGCGGGATTGCAACAGCAGGCTTTGGGCCAGGGCCGCGATGGCCTACTCTGGACAGGACGAGGATGGTTCATGGCGTGGAAGCAGGATCTGGCGAAGTTGAAGCAGCAGCTGGGACCGGAGGAGCCGGCCTCTCCTGCTCCGAAGCCCCCGCCCAAACCCGCACCCAAGCCCCAGGGGCCCACCAGCCTGGATGACGAGGATGCGGTCTTCCTCTCGGCCATGGGACAGAAGCCCGCGGCCCCCCGGCCGGCGAAAGCGGCGGCCCCGGCGGCCCCACCCCCCTCCGGAGCCTCGCCCCAGCCCCCCCAGCCCCCTGCTCCGCCCCCCCCGCCCGAGACCTTCGAGGAGGCCCTCAGGGATCTGAAGGGCCTGAAACCCCTGGCCCGGGGACTCGAGGCCCAGACCAGGCCAGCGCCGGTTCCCCCCGCGGCCCCGCCGCCCCCGGCGCCTCCCGCCCCCATCCCGGTCGAGGTCCCCCCCCTTCCGCCTGAGAATCCCCCCCTTCCACCCGAGCCCCCGACGCCTGAAACCACCTCCGGACCTGTCCCGGGGATATCCGTGCCCGCCCCGGCGCCCGTCCGGTTCCAGCTGGCGGCCGGCATGGCCCTCGACGTGGACGGTGTGCTGGACCTGCGGGGACACACGCTGCAGGATGCCCTGGACCGCCTGAAGGATCGCCTGGGGGACGGCCTGGTGCTGGGCTGGCGCAGCCTCCAGGTCATCCTGGGCCCGGATCCCCTGCTCCACGAGGGCCTCATGGCCCTGCTGGCTTCCGGCGAGACGCCCATGGTGGCGCGCTACGCCCAGGCGCCGGTGCCCATGGGCGGCAGCCAGGCCTGGCTGCTCTATTTCACCCCTTCCCAGCCCCAGTCCTGACCTGAGTGCCTGATCCGAGCGATAGGGAGTACCCCCGATGAGTCTGTTGGTGGTTGGCAGTGTGGCCTTCGATGACCTGGAGACGCCCTTCGGCCGCCGCGAGCGTGCCCTGGGCGGCTCCGCGACCTACTTCTCCCTGAGTGCCAGCCGGTTCCATCCGGTCCGCATCGTGGCCGTGGTGGGCGAGGACTTCGGCCCCGACCAGATGCGCGTCTTCGAGGGCCGGCCCATCGACCTGGCGGGCCTGTCGAAGGTCAAGGGCCTCAGCTTCCACTGGAAGGGCGCCTACGGCTACGACCTGAACGAGGCCAAGACCCTGGCCACGGACCTGAACGTCTTCGCCGACTTCAAGCCGGATCTCCCCGCCCATTACCGCGAATGCGACTACCTGTTCCTCGGAAACATCGATCCGGTGCTGCAGCTGGACGTGGTGCGCCAGATGACCCGGCGGCCCCGCTGGATCGCCCTGGACACCATGAATTACTGGATCCGGGGGGCCCGTCCGGCCCTGGACGCGGTGCTCAAGGAGGTGGACATCCTCCTGGTGAATGACGCCGAAGTCCGGGAACTCACCCAGGAATACAGCCTCATCAAGGCCTACAAGAAGGTCCGGGCCCTCGGCCCCAGCACCCTCGTGGTCAAGCGCGGGGAGTACGGCGTGGCCCTCTTCACGCCCGACGGGATCTTCGCCGCCCCGGCCTATCCGCTGGAGAACGTCTTCGACCCCACGGGGGCCGGGGACACCTTCGCCGGCGGCTTCCTGGGTTACCTGGCCTGGATCGAGCGGACCGATGTCATCGCCCTCAAGCACGCCACCCTGGTGGGATCGGTCATGGCCAGTTTCACCGTGGAGCAGTTCTCCACGGAACGACTCGAGCAGATATCCCAGGATGAAGTTCGCAACCGCTTGGCATTATTTTCAGATATGATCCGCGTCGAAGACCTATAATCAGCACCACCTAATCCCCTGGGGGTCCCTGATGCACCAGCCCAATCGTCTGACTGTCGGCCGGCGGCGCGCCCTCGCGATGGCGCCCGGCCTCTTAGTGGCCCTGGCGCTCGCGGTTCCGGCCCTTGACGCCCAGGAGCCCGCCGGGACGATCAAGGTCGAAACCCACAGCTCGAAATGGGATTATCCCAAGGAGCTCAAGGTGCCCGAAGGCTCCCGCACCCATATCGTCGAGAAGGGCGACACGCTCTGGGACTTGGCCGGGAAGTACCTCGGCAATCCCTACGCCTGGCCCCAGATCTGGGAGCTGAACCAGTGGATCAAGGATCCGCACTGGATCTACCCCGGGGACCCCCTGATCATCGACCTGACCCGGGCCGTGGCCACCGCCGGCTCCGTGCCGGACTCCGTCTCCGGCCTCCAGCCGGATCGGCGCCGGGCCGACCCCAGCGCCCTCCGGCGGCCGGAGCTGGGCTTCAGCTTCCAGGACTTCATCCAGCTCCCCTTCTTCGCCGCTGATGGCGCCGAGGCCCACTACAAGAATCAGGGCGCCTTCACCTTGACCTCCAACCGCAACGAGGACCGCCGTTTCCTCGCCGAGGGCGAGACCGTCTACATGAACGGCGGCAGCGAGCAGGGCGTCAAGGTCGGCGACCGGTTCCTCATCCTCAAGACCGTGGCCCGCAAGGTCCAGCACCCCACCACCAAGCACAAGATGGGTGATGTGGTGCAGCAGGTCGGTGTGCTCCGCGTGATCACCGCCCAGACCAAGGGCTCCGTGGCCACCATCGAGCGCTGCCTGGACGGCGTGGAAGTGGGCGATCACCTGGTGCGGTTCACCGAGCCTGCGAACCTGCCCCTCCAGCTCCGGACCGACACCACCGACCCGGTGAAGGTGGCTCCGAACTCCGCCGTGGTGGTCTTCGCCCGCGATGAGCACCAGCACACCGCCAATGGCGACATGGTGATCGTGGACAAGGGCACCAACGACGGGCTGAAGGTGGGCGACGTCCTGCTGGCGGTCCGTACTAAGGTCTTCCCCGTGGGTCCCGACGGCGACCGAAAGGGCGGCACGGAGACCACGACCCACTACATCGGCCAGGCCCTGGTGGTCCGCACGGACAGCCAGACGGCCACCTGCCGCCTGCTCCGCACCACGGAAGAGATCCGCCTCGGCGACACCCTGACCCACTGAGCGGAATCCTCTCGGTCACTGAGGCCCCGCTGGGGCCTCAGTTTTTTTGGCGCCCCAGCTCCACCACCACGCGCTGCCCCCGGGTGGGCAGGGTGTAGGGGTGCGGGGTGGCCTCCCACCCGGACGGGAGCGGCTCCCGGGACCAGTCCGGCCCCTTGAGGGCCAGGAACGGGGCATCGGCCTTCCCATGGCGGGACCACCATCCCATCAGCTGCTCCAGGGATCCCAGGGCCTTGGCGGTCCCCAGGTCCGCCCCCAGCGGGGCCAGGTCCTCGAGGCGGCCCTGCACGGCTTTCAGGTTGGGCAGCGGAAGCTCCAGGGCGGCCTGGCGGACGAAGGCCAGCTTCTTGGCGGAAGCGTCCACCGCGAGCACCTCCAGGTCCGGGCGGGCCAGGGCCAGGACGACGGCCGGGCAACCCATGCCGGTTCCCAGGTCAGCCACCCGGCTGCCCGGGGCCAGGGGCTCCAGGAAGGGCAGGAGTGCGGCCGCATCCAGGATCAACTCCTCCCAGCGCTCGGCTTGAGGCAGGGAGGTCAGGGCGTGGGTACGATTCCAGCGGTCCAGCAGCACGAGATAGCGGCGCAGGGGGGCGGACAGGGGGGAAGGCAGGCGGGGCTCCATGCCTCCAGGATGCCAGGGTTCGCCCTCGCGCATTGAAACCTCTTCAGCTCACCCATTTCTTCTTTATATTCAACATTTTTGTGACATTTTGATCTGGATTGTTCATCGGCCCGGTCTATCATCTGAACAGTGAACAAACGATGTAATTCGTGCACCTAGAATGAAGACATTGACGAATTGGTCAATAGCACTCATGATGAATCCCCTTTGACTGATCTTCCACAGGAGCCGGCCATGACTGAGACCAAGCTGCCTTTCCAGATCGATTGGTCGAGCCGCAGCAAAATGCGCGGGCCGGGTGAGCAGTCCCTCGGGAAGCTGCTTCACAGCCTTCGTGATCGTCTCGCGCCGGAAGCTCAGGGGGTATCGCTGACTTATGTCGACGATCGAGGCATGAGAAAACTCAATCGCGAGCATCGCGGGAAAAACATGACGACGGACGTCCTGAGTTTTCCCTCAAGTGTGGAGAAGGGTGCTTTTCCGCATCTCGGCGACATCGTGATCAGCCTTCCCACCGCCGAGAAAATGGCGAAGAAGTTCGGCGTCAGCCGTCGGCGTGAAGTGGAGACGCTGGTGATCCATGGCTTCCTGCATCTCTGCGGCCATGACCACGAAAAGGATCATGGCGAGATGATGGCGCTCCAGGCTCAGCTTGAACGCGAGCTGCTCGAGACGGAACCTCTGTCCATGAGCCTCAAGCGGGGACGCAAGCCCGGCAGCAAGGTCAAGAAGCTCAAGGACGGCTCCCGGGTCGTGGTGACCGGCCGGGCTGCCGCCGCCCTCGTCCGGCGGGAACGCGTGAAAAAGGAGAAGAAGGTCAAAGTGCGCAAGGTGGTCAAGCCCAAGGATGCCGCCGTGAAGCGCGGCCCGGGCCGCCCCCGCAAAGAGGCTGCCGCCGCTCCCACCAAGCGTGTGCTGCGCCGCCGCCGGCCAAGCCCCTCCCGCAGCGGCGTCATCGCCTAGCCGCGTTCCCAACCTCCGCATGGAAAAAGGAGCCGAAGGCCGATAAAATGGCCCTTTGGCCCGGCCCCGGGCCCCATCGGAGCCTCCGTGATCAACCTCCTGCTCGGCCTGGGCACGGCCTTCGCCGTGATCCTGCTGTCCACCCTGCTCAGCATCAAGCTGTGGATCAGCGTGCCCATCGGCATCCTCGCCGGGGCGGGCCTCTTCATCTGGCAGGGCCGCAAGGTCCAGCAGGAACTCGAGAAGATCTTCACCCGTGCGGGGGAGCTGCTGAAGAAGCAGCAGTTCGAGAAGGCCATCGAGGTGATGAAGGAGGGCTACCGCTTCGCCCCCAAGCAGTTCCTCGTGAAGGGCAGCATCGACGGCCAGATCGGCGTGGTGCAGTACCTCCGCAAGAAGAACGAGGAGGCCGAGCCCCTGCTGGCCTCCGCCTCCATGCAGCACTACATCGCCAAGGCCATGCTGGGCATCCTCCAGTGGAAGCGCGGCGAGAAGAAGAAGGCCAAGGAGACCTTCGCCCTGGCCCTGAAGGCGGGCAAGAAGGAGAGCCTGCTCTACGCCGTCTACGCCTATGTGCTGGTGGAGATGGGCGAGCGCGACAAGGCCATCGAGACCCTCAACCAGGGCCTCGGCATCTGCAAGGGCGATGAGCGCCTCATCACCAACCGCAACCTGTTGCAGAACGGCAAGGCCCTCAAGATGAAGGTCTACGGCGAGCAGTGGTACCAGTTCCTCCTGGAACGCCCCATGATCCGCCAGGAGGCCCCGGCCTTCGCCCGCGTCTCCCGTCGAGCCCTTCGCGGGTGATGTCCCTGCGGGGTCGCCGCTGCGCGACGACTCCGCAGTATTGAAAAGATTCTTTTAACTTTTGGCAACCGCAGAGCGGTTGCCGCGCGGAACGAACGATTGAAGGAGCAACCTCTATGTCCGGCCACAGCAAATGGTCCACCATCAAGCACAAGAAGGGCGCCGCCGACGCCAAGCGCGGCAAGGTCTTCACGAAGATCCTCAAGGAGATCACCGTGGCCGCCCGCCTGGGCGGCGGCGACGTGAACGCCAACCCCCGCCTGCGCCTGGCCGTGGACCAGGCCAAGGGCAGCAACATGCCCAAGGACAACTGGGAGCGCGCCATCAAGAAGGGCACCGGCGAGCTTGAGGGCGTGACCTACGAGGAAGTGATCTACGAGGCCTACGGTCCGGGTGGCGTGGCCATCATGGTCGAGGCCATGACGGACAACAAGAACCGCACCACCCCCGAAGTCCGCAGCTACTTCACCAAGTTCGGCGGCGAGCTGGGCGCCCAGGGCTCCGTGGCCTACCTCTTCGCCAAGCAGGGCCAGATCGTGGTGGAGCCCGAAGTCTCCGAAGACAAGGTCATGGAAGTGGCCCTGGAAGCCGGCGCCGATGATGTGGTCAACGAGGGCGAGGCCTGGGTCATCAAGACCAGCCCCGAGGCCTACCAGGCCGTGAAGGATGCCGTGGACGCCGCCAAGCTCCCCGTCATCGAAGCCAAGATCATCATGGCCCCCAGCA
>Ga0255338_1000664_pt1 | contig 91652 bp, 80 predicted proteins | sample MeOH1_35cm_T4_19_FD_203715 | JGI IMG/M metagenome (GOLD analysis project Ga0255338, IMG submission 203715) | Sandy soil microbial communities from University of British Columbia, Vancouver, Canada - MeOH1_35cm_T4_195 | ecosystem: Engineered > Artificial ecosystem > Sand microcosm > Unclassified ... | reverse complement strand
GTGGTTCCTAGCCACGTTCCCGTCGCCGCCGGACGGCGCCACCGCCCCGGCCATCGACTACAGCTTCGCCGGCATGATCGGCCGGGCGCTGGAGCATGTTTTTGCCCCGATCGGCTTCAACTGGCAGATCTGCATCGCGCTGGTGCCGGGCCTGGCCGCGCGCGAAGTCGCCGTGGGCGCGCTGGCCACCGTCTATGCGCTGTCCGGCAGCGAGGACGCCATGGCCAGCCAACTGGTGCCGATGATCGCCGCGCAATGGTCGCTCGCCACGGCGCTGTCGCTGCTGGCCTGGTACGTGTTCGCGCCGCAATGCATCTCCACGATGGCGGTGATCCGGCGCGAGACCGGCTCCTGGAAGATGATGGCGGCCTCGACCGCCTACCTGGCGGGGCTGGGCTACGCGGCAGCCTTTGCCACTTACCACATCGCCCTGATGTTCAGCTAACCAGCACCCTGACATGAACCTCTACCACGCCGTCGAAACCCTGCTGGTGCCCTTGATCGTGCTGGTCTGCGCGCTCTCCGTGCTGGCGCGCTATGCGCCGCGCACGCGCGAGCGGGTCAAGGCGTGGCTGGCGGCAAGCCTGGGCGGCAGCGCCGCCACCGGCTGGCGCCAGCGCGCCGTGGCATGGCTGGCACCGCAGGCCGCGGCCGGCTGCGCCAGCGGCTGCGACAGCGGCGGGTGCAATACCTGTGGCTCCAGCACGGCGCAGGGCGAGCAGCCGGCGCCCGGCAAGCAGGGCGGCGAGCAGGTCATCCGTTTCGTGGCCAAGCGCTGAAACACCTTCAAGACCCATCGCGAACCCTCCTTCCGGTCCACGCAGAAACGGGTACGCCCTGAGGTTCGCCGGGGCTGAATCCCGGCATTTCCCGCCTCCTTTCCCCCTCCGCCTGCGCCGGTCTTACGCATCCCGCCAGGAAGCCTGGGCCAGGCAGTCTCCACAGTGTTGCGCCAAGGTCCAGGCTCTCATGCACGAGCAGTTGCCGGATTCCCACCGCGTTACGGTATTTTCCCGAATGCCAGGCCAACCTCTCCTTGCTTGTGCAGTGCGCCGGCAATGACAACGGCGCCCGGCAGATAAGCATGCCGGGCGCCGCGTCAAAGCTGAGAAGGCGTACAGGAAGACCTGGTCCTCGTATCAGATCACCGTTCCCGGAATCGTGATCGTGATCGGCTGAAACTCAGGGCCGGCCGTGCAGGTTGCCGTCACGGAGAAGTCGCCAAGCGCCAGGGGCGTCACTACGATCTGCGCGGCATCGACGCCAGGCCCGAACGTCACGTTTGCGCTGCTGGTCCAGCTCCAGCCGGTGCAGTTGAGGGTCGGGCTTGCCGCACCGAAGAACATAAGCTTGGCGCTGACTGGAATGGGCACCGGCAGCGACAGCAGTAGCTTCAGGGGCTGCGGCCCGCTATACACCAGCGCCCATTTCGGCTGCTCCGTCACCGTCAGGCTGGCCTTGGGCGTACTGGATATCTTGGAGCTTGCAGCCGTCACCAGCAACTGGCTCTGCATGGTGGGCGTGCCAATCACGATATTGCTGCTCACCACGGCTTGCCGCGTGGCCGGAGTCGCGGAGACGGACAGTGTCGGGGAAGCGATCGCATAGCTCCAGGTGCCGTCGAAGTCCGCGGTGGAATCATGTGAGTCGCTGCGGATCACGCGGGCGCCAAAGGTCTGCGGATAGCCATTGAGCACAGTAAGCGTACTGATCGGCGTTCCCCCCTGCGACAGTTCGAGCTGGTACGTGTAGCTGGTGTTCTTCTGCACCGTCACCAGCATTTGCCCGCTGACAGGACTGCCGTTGGGCGCTGTGACCGACACGGTGACCGTGCCGACCGCTTCGGTCGTATCAGAGCTGTTGACCCCCTTGAGCGAAGCCGAGTTCTGCGTGGCACTGACTTGCACGTTGGAGATCGAACTGGCCCAGGCCCAGTCATGCACGGCCGCGCTGACGTCGTTGCCGTTGCCATCGACCAGCTTCGCCGTGACTGGCTGCACCTGGCCGTCGACCAGCGACAGGACCGGATTCGACAACGCCAGGTTGTAGCTGACGGTGCCCGGCTCCACGGTCACTGTCGCGGTCTGTGCGGGCAACTGCGTGGTGGTGTTGTCGGCCGCCTTGACGCTGGCGACCACCTGTATGGTGGCCGTACCCACCGCCACGCCTGTCACGGTGGCGCTGCCGCTTGCAGCGGCGGCAGGGACCACGGTGGCCACTGTATCGACTGACGAAGTCCAGGCAAAGGCGGTGGAAGAGGTCACGTCCGTGCCCTTGCTGTCCACCACCGAGGCTGACATCGAAATGCTGCGTCCCACGCCCACCTGTCCCGAGGTCATCGTGAGCGTTACCGAGTATTTCAACGGTGCCGTATCGGCCGCGGTGCTCGCTGTGCTGGGCGCGGCCGAATTTCCGCCGCCGCCCCCGCCACCGCAACCCGCCACCAGCAATGCCATGGCGGTACAGGCCAGCCATGCCGGCCACCTCTTGGTGTTTGTCATGATGTCTCCCCCGTATAGCGTCCTGTCCGCGGGCCATGCCGAATAAGGCAAAGGCGCAGGTGCCGAATCTCGTTTTCCGGACGCGCCAGCTGGGAAAATGGCGGAATCGCTGGTCACGTCGCTTACCAGACTAGTCAGGATGCGCGGACTGCTGTACCAGCCATACGGTTGAGGGTTCGAGGCTTATGTGCGGCAGCGCTCATCCCCGCGCCACCATCCGTCAGGGTGAAATGCGAAACGCGCACCTTTGCGGCTCAGGCCCACCCGAAGACGACGTGGCGGCGCCCTTGACGCCCGCGCGTCAACTCGACTACTCTTGCCAGATGCTTGCCGCTTCGCTGGCGACAGGCATGCAACGCAAGTGATCAGCACAACCACGGAAGCCGCGCCATCCGGACCGCTTCCCGCACCGCACGCAATGCACCAAGCCACCTGCTCCCACCGCCAGGCCGCCGATGCTTCCAGCATCGCCGCAGCCGTGCGCGTGCCGGCAGCAGGCCGCGTGGCGGGCACCGCCATTGCTCCGGCGCTATCGGCGCCGCGTCTCTCCTCCTCGCTACTGCTAGACCTACCGATCGGTTGCCGGGCCTAGTGCCTCGTGGCAGTTCGGCAGCCTCGCGCCACCCTTTTTCCGCCATGGCGTTTTAGCGCTCTGGCCTATTGTGTCTTGCATCTTCCCGCGAGGAAGGAGAACCGTCATGATGTTGCGCAACCCCGCCGCCAAGTACCGCCCCGCCGTTGCCGTCGAAATCGCCGACCGCACCTGGCCCGACCAGCGCATCACGCGCGCGCCGATCTGGATGAGCACTGATCTGCGCGATGGCAACCAGGCCCTGATCGAGCCGATGAACCCGCAGCGCAAGCTCCGTTTCTTCGAGCAACTGGTGAAGATCGGCCTGAAGCAGATCGAGGTGGCGTTCCCCTCGGCATCGCAGACCGATTTCGATTTCGTGCGAATGCTGATCGAGGAAGACCGCATTCCGGATGACGTGACCATCGTGGTGCTGACGCAGGCGCGCGAGGACCTGATCCGCCGCACCATCGATTCCGTGCGCGGCGCGGCTCGCGCCGTGGTGCATCTCTACAATCCCATCGCTCCCGCGTTTCGCCGCATCGTGTTCGGTGCCAGCCGCGAGGAGGTCAGGGAGATCGCCCTGGAAGGCACGCGGCTGATCAAGGCGTTGACCGATGCCATGCCCGAGACGGCATGGAGCTACGAATACTCGCCGGAAACCTTCAGCATGACCGAGCTGGATTTCTCGCTCGAGGTCTGCGATGCGGTGTCCGCGATCTGGCAACCGAGCGCTGCGCGCCCCCTGATCCTGAACCTGCCGACCACGGTGGAATGCAGCACGCCCAATATCTTCGCCGACCAGATCGAATGGATGCACCGCCATCTCGCAAGGCGCGCTGACATCGTGCTGTCGGTCCATCCGCACAATGACCGCGGTACCGCCGTGGCTGCCGCCGAGCTGGCCGTGATGGCCGGCGCGGATCGCGTGGAAGGTTGCCTGTTTGGCAACGGCGAGCGTACCGGCAATGTGGACCTGGTCACGCTGGCGCTGAATCTCTACACGCAGGGCGTGGACCCTGCGCTCGATTTTTCCGATATCGACGAAGTACGCCACTGCGTGGAGCATTGCAACCAGCTCCCGGTGCATCCGCGGCACCCCTATGTGGGCGACCTCGTCTTCACGGCGTTCTCGGGCTCGCACCAGGACGCGATCCGCAAAGGCTTCGCCCAGCAGAAGCCTGACGAGATCTGGGAAGTGCCCTACCTGCCGATCGACCCGGCCGACCTTGGCCGCAGCTACGACGCGGTGATCCGCGTCAACAGCCAGTCCGGCAAGGGCGGCATGGCCTACCTGCTGGAACAGGTGCATGGCATCTATATGCCGCGGCGCCTGCAGATCGAGTTCAGCCGCGCGGTGCAGGCAATGACCGACGAAAGCGGGCTCGAAGCCAGCGCCGACGACCTCTACGGCTTGTTCCAGCGCGAGTATCTCGAACACGCCGCGCCGTTGCGCTATGTGGGCCACCAGATGGTGTCCGATAGCGATGGCCAGGTGGAAATCGAAGTGGCATTGCTGCGCGACGGCGAGGCCGTCAGCGTGCGCGGCCGGGGTAACGGCCCGATCGATGCTTTCGTCGGCGCCTTCGCCGGCGCGCTCGATGCGCCGGTGCGCGTGATGGATTACCACGAGCACGCGCTGTCGTCCGGCGCCAATGCCGCCGCGGCTTGCTATGTGGAAGTGCGTGTTGGCGATTCCGCCACCGGCTTCGGCGCCGGCATCGATGCCAATATTGTCACGGCGTCGCTCAAGGCAGTGGTGTCCGGCGTGAACCGCCACCTGCGCGCCACCAGTCAGTCGCAACGCGAGGAAGCCCTGGCCGGCTGAGGTCCACCGCGGAAAAACCGGTGTGCCCCGCCCCCACGGGGCACACCCGGAAAGACGCCCTTGGCGGGACGCCCACGACATGCTCGTTGCTTGACTGTGTGCACAGCGTAAGGGGCGCCGGTGCCGGTTGCCACGAATATTTGCGCATGTCCTTAGAACCCCGGAGCGGGATTGGAAATGCGAAAGTCCAGCGGCTTGCCCACGATCCCGCCTGACAACCAGACAGCGGCTGTGGCGACGCAGCGACGCACATGCACGCGCGCGCCACCGATGCGGCTCTTCTTGCTTTCGGTCAAGGCTTGGCTGGGAACCCTACGCCACACTGTGCGTGAAGTTTCCCTACTACACGAGCCAACCATCATGAAGAAGCGTCTGTCCACCCGCCTTTCCACAACCGTTGTTGCTGCCATCGCCCTGCTCGGCAGCGTTGCCGCGGCGCCCGCCATGGCAGCGTCCGACGAAGCCCAGGGCAACTGGATGGTGCGCCTGCGCGCCACCTATCTGGACATGGCGGACAAGTCGGACCCGATCGGCGGCGTTGGCGCATCGGACCGCATCACGGTCAACAACAAGTGGATCCCGGAACTCGACGTCACCTACTTCTTCACGCCGCACATCGCCGCGGAACTGGTGCTGACCATTCCGCAGAAGCAGAACGTCTACCTCGATGGCAACAAGATCGGTTCCTTCACCCATCTGCCGCCGACGCTGCTGGTGCAATATCACTTCATCCCCAACGGTACCTTCCGCCCCTATGTGGGCGCGGGCCTGAACTTCACGCGGATCTGGGGCGCCGATATCGCCAATAACTCGCTATCACTCGACAGCTGGAGCGTGGCGCCTGCCTTGCAGATCGGCATGGACTACAAGGTCACCAAGAACTGGTTCCTCAATGCCGACATCAAGAAGGTGTGGCTGTCGAGCGACGTCAAGGCGGCCGGCGTCAAGGTCTCGAACGTGAGCCTGGATCCGTGGCTGTTCAGCATGGGTGTGGGCTACCGCTTCTAAACACCTCGAACACGTCGAGCCCTTCGAACGCCTCGAACGCCTCAAACGCCTCGAACACTTTAGCCGGCCTTCGAGGCACGCGCGGCAGCCCCCCCCGTCAGGCCCTTGCCTGACGGGGGATCTGCCGCAATGCGTCCCGATTCAAGCCGTAGAAGCGCGCGACCACGGCCATCTCGGAACCGGCGCCAAGCAGCGCTTGCGCCGACCGCCGGCTGTGCAAGACGTTCGGGATGTTGGCGAGGAAAACGCTCGTCACGTCCGGGTCGAATTGCGTGCCTGACCCCGCCGAGACGATGGACAGCGCATCGTCGTCCGTCATGCCGGGACGATAGCAGCGCGCCTCGGTCATGGCATCGAATGCATCGGCAACGGCCACGATGCGAGCGGCCAGCGGGATCTCCTGGCCGGCCAGCCCACACGGATAGCCCGTGCCGTCAAAGCGCTCATGGTGATGATGCGCGACCTGCGATGCGAGCCGCATCAGCGCATTCGAACTACCCGCAAGCAGGTTCGCGCCGATCTCGGCGTGGCGCTCGATCACCTGTCTCTCTTCGGGAAGCAACTTGCCGGGCTTGAGCAGCACGGCGTCCGGGATGGCGAGCTTGCCGACGTCGTGCGCCGGCGTGGCGAGCCGAATGCGCTCGCACTCCTCGGCACGCAGTCCGACCATTTCCGCAAGGCCGGCCGCAATCGTCGCGGTGCGAACCAGATGGCCAGAGGCATGCGGATAACGCAAGCAGCCTGCCAGCGTCAGGCTGGCCAGCGTGACAACCGCATGGTGGTTCGTAGTCATAGTTCTGAAGTGGTGCAGATCGCAACGGCACCGGCATGGCCAGGTGGATGCCATGCCGGGCAATCGCGGCATTCGCCGCATAACGGCGAATGGCATCTGGCAAAGCGCGAGATTCTATGCCTGGACTGGCATCTCGCCAATAGGCAATAGCCGGTTATCGCCAGGGATCCGGTGAAACACGCGTGGCGCGCCGACGGCGCGGTGAGCGGGAACAGGGAATGCGATGGCCCGCCAGTGCGAACGTACGCCAGCCCGCACGTCGATGAGAGCGCGGCAAAAGAAGAAAGGCCCCGCATCACGGGGCCCTATTGCATTGCAGCCTTCCCGAAGAAGCCCGCCTAGCGGAACGCCGGTTCGTCGAAGCTACGCAGCTTGCGCGAGTGCAATTGTTCGGCACCACCTTCGCGCAGGATACGAATCGCTTCCAGCCCGATCGACATATGCTGGCTCACCCGCTGCCGGTAGAACGCATTCGCCATGCCCCGCAGCTTGAGCTCACCGTGCAGCGGCTTGTCGGACACGCACAGCAGCGTGCCGTACGGCACCCGCAGGCGGAAGCCGTTGGCCGCGACCGTAGCGCTCTCCATGTCGATGGCGATGGCGCGCGACTGGTTGAAGCGGGCGTACAGCGCCTTGGACTTCAGCTCCCAGTTGCGGTCGTCGGTGGAAACCACCGTGCCGGTGCGCATGCGGGTTTTCATTTCATTGCCGGACAAGCCCGTCACTCGCACCACGGCCTCCTGCAGCGCGACCTGGATTTCGGCGATGGGAGGTACCGGTACCCACGGCGGCAGGTCATGATCGAGCACGTGATCGTCGCGCACATAGGCGTGCGCCAGCACGTAGTCGCCCAGTTGCTGCGAGCGGCGCAGGCCGCCGCAGTGGCCGACCATCAGCCAGCAGTGCGGACGCAGCACGGCAAGGTGGTCGGTCATGGTCTTGGCGTTGGACGGACCCACGCCGATATTGACCAGCGTGACACCGAGCTTGTCCTCGCGCACCAGGTGATAGGCCGGCATCTGCGGCAGCGCGCGCGGACGCTGGGCGTCGTCGGGCTCGGCCGCGCCGCGCTCCTGGATCACGTCGCCGGGTTCGACGAAGCGCACGTAGCCGTCGGCGCCCTGCGCATCTTCGGCCCCCATCAGCGAGCGGCCAAGCGCGATGAATTCATCGACGTAGCGCTGGTAGTTGGTGAACAGCACGAAGCGCTGGAAGTGCTGTGGCGCGGTGCCGGTGTAGTGGTAGAGACGCTGCAGCGCCAGGTCCACGCGCTCGCCGGGGAACATCGAGAGCGGCCAGGCCTCGCCCGCCACCGGCTCATAGGTACCGTTGGCGATGGCATCGTCGATGCGGCTCAGCTCGGGCAGCACGAAGGAGGCTTCCAGCTCGCGCGCCTGGGTGTAGCTGATGTCCGTGGTGGAGGCTTCGATGACGAAGGGCAGCGGGATCGGGCGCCGGCTCACGCCGACCACCACGGGCACGCGGTGGTAGCGTATCAGGCGCTCGATCTGGTCCCGGTAGTAGTCCGCCAGCAGTTCGGGCCGGGTGACCGTGGTGCCGTACACGCCGGGGTAGGCGACCGTGCCCCAGGATGGGCGGCTGTCGGTGACCATGGTTTCGAGATTGACCGAGATGCCGAGGTAGGGGTAACAGGCATGTGCCGCTGACGGCAGTGGCTGTCCCTTGGCAAAGGCATCGAAGCGCGCGCGGATGGCGCCGACCGAGGCATCGTAGATTTCACGGATGCGGGCCAGCGCGGCATCGGCGTCGCTGAACTCGGCCAGCTGATCGGCCGGATGGGCGGAAGAGAAGATCGAGGCGTTCATGATGTCCATGATACCCCGCCACAGCATGGTAGCAACATGGCCTGTCGCAAATTGACGGGCCTGCGCGCGCTCGCTACACTGCCAGCAGTCTTTCGCGGCCTAGGGCCGCACTCGCCTCGAGACGCCCCCCCACAAGAAGGGCAGCGCCGAGTTGCAGTATGTGCTTGCATGGGGAGCCCTGATGGAAATCCGCAATCTGCTGCCAGAAGAAACCGAGGCAGCCAGACAACTCCTTGCGGCCAACGGGTGGGCACACCGGGTCGCCAATACGGAACGCTTCGCCCGCCTGATCGCCAACTCGCAACGGGTGGTGGTGGCGGTGGATAACGGTGAAGTCGTAGGGTTCGCGCGCGCCTTGTGCGACGACATCTCCAACGGCTATCTGTCGATGGTCGCGGTGGCACCGAGCCATCGCCGGCGCGGCATCGGGCGCGCCCTGGTGCGCCAGATCGTCGGCAACGATCCCGACATCACCTGGGTGCTACGCGCCGGACGCTCGTCCGAGGCGGCCTTCTTCGGCCAGCTAGGCTTCGTGCCTTCGCTGGTGGCCATGGAGCGCCGGCGCACCTGAGTGGCGCAAGACGGCCCCCAACACCTCACACGCAACGCCATGGCTTCTTCCACCGGTTGGTTTCATTGGGCATTGCTGTCGGCTGTTTTCGCCGCGCTGACGGCGATCTTTGCCAAGATCGGGCTGGAGGGCATTAATTCCGACCTCGCCACCCTGGTGCGCACCGCGGTGATCATCGTGGTGCTGAGCATCTTCGTGGTGCTGACCGGCAAGTGGAGCAACCCGCTCGCGCTGCCGCCCCGGACCTGGATCTTCCTGGTCCTTTCGGGACTGGCCACCGGCGCCTCCTGGGTGTGCTACTTCCGGGCACTGAAGATCGGCGATGCCTCGAAGGTGGCGCCGGTGGACAAGCTCAGCCTGCTGCTGGTGGCGGTGTTCGCCGTGATTTTCCTCGGCGAGCGCCCCAGCCTGCGCGAGTGGGCCGGCATCGCTCTCGTGGGAGCCGGCGTGCTGGTGCTCGGGTTCAAGCGCTGAGCGGCGCCCGCGCCGCCCGGATTCCTCACCGGTCCGCGGCGCCGGCACGAAGATACGACAGCACCGGTGCCAGTTGCGGCAGCGCCGGCGCCTGCTGGCAGGCGAGTGCACCAGCACACCACGGATAGGGCAGCCGCGCCAGCCAGCCGTCGAGCACCGGTTGCGCGGTGTCGGGGGGCAATACTTCCATGGCCTCGATCACGATGGCGAGGGCTTGCACGCGCGGGTTGCCCGGCCCGGAGAATTCCCATGCGTAGCTGCCGCAGCCCACACGTACGCCGCCGGTGGCCTTGTCGGTCATGCCGACCAGCCAGTCGCAGGCATAGCGCTGCGCATCCGCTGCGGGCCGGGCTTCGGCCAGGCAAAACGTGTAGACATTGTCGTAGCTCTGGCCAAAGCGCCGCACCAGCACATCGCTGATGGCGGCTAGGCCTTCGCTGCGCGCGGGGAAGGCGATGGCCGCGGACTTGACCGTCATCTCCAGCGTGGCATCGGCGGCGAAGGCCTGCGCCATCAGGTGGGGGCGGTTTTCATCCTTTGCGCGGATGTAGGTGCGGATCAGAGCCTGGGGGTCGAGGGAGCCGGGAAGCGCCGAGGCGGCGGGTGCGTTCATGCTGTGCCTTGCGTGCGTCCGCGCATGGCCGTGGGCCGGGGCGCGGCGAAAGTTGGGTGGATGCCGGCATGGTAGCCCGTCTCCGGCGCCCGGGGCGCTGCGGCCCTGCCGCCAGCAAGGTTGACCGAGGGCGCGCCCCGCCCCATCCAACACATCCGATGCGCAGCGCCAGGCCCGGCAAGCTGCCGTACGCGGTTCGCTGCAAGGCCTTGCCGTGCAGGTGGATCGCACGGCAAGGCGGCACGCATGGATTATTCGGGCTGGATGTTCGCGGCCTTGATGATGCGGCCCCACTTGGCCGATTCCTGCGTCTGGAACCTGGCCAGTTCCGCCGGCGTGCTGGTGAACACTTCAGTACCGGTGGACTGGTAGAAATTGGCCGCGGTGTCGCTCCTGGCGGCCTTCACCATCAGCGCGTTGAGCTTGTCCACCACCGGCTGCGGCGTTTTGGCCGGTGCGTAGGCGGCGAACCAGTAGCTCATCTCATAACCCTTGACGCCCGCCTCGTCGATGGTCGGCACATTGGGCGCAAGCGGCGAGCGGGTCTTGCCCGACACGCCCAGCGCCTTGAGCTTGCCGCTCTTGACCTGGGGTAGTCCGGTGGCGGTATCGGTGATCATCATCTGGATCTGGTTGCCCAGCAGATCCGTGACCGCGAGCGGATTGCTCTTGTAGGGCACGTGCAGCAATTGCACATGCGCCATCTGCTGGAACAGCTCGCCTGCGATACGCGAGGACGAGCTGCCGCTGCCGAAGCTGAGCTTGCCCGGCTCCTTCCTGGCCAGCGCGATGAAGTCTCCCACGCTATTGACCGGCAACTGGGGGTTGACCACCATGATCTGGCCGCCACGGCCCAGTGCTGTCACCGGAACGTAGTCCTTGACCGGATCGTAAGGCAGCTTCTTGAACAGGTGCTCGTTGGCCGCATGCGTGGTGTTGCTGGTGATCAGCACGGTATAGCCGTCGGGGCTGGCCTTGGCCACGTCACTGGCGGCGATAAAGCCGTTGGCGCCGGGCTTGTTGTCGACCACCACCGTTACCTTGGCATCCAGCGTGATGGCCTGGCCGATCGCGCGGGCGAGCTGGTCCGTCGCGCTGCCGGCGGCGAAAGGCACCACGAAGCGGATCGGCTTGTCCGGGAACTCCGCGTGCGCCGGGCCGGCCAGCAGCGCGAGCGCGGCGGCGGCGATGCCGGTGACCGCCTTCAGGACGGAAGCGGGCTTGGTGTATGCGGACATCTTGAGTCTCCTGTTCGAATCTCGAATCGTTTTGATTTGTGATGCGTGGTTGGTGGTTTGTCGCTTGCGGTCTGGATCCGGCGTTTCAGCCGGCGCCGGCCAGGCGCGGCGGCAAGGGAATTTCCAGTTGCAGCAGCAGGAAGGACAGCGCCTTGCCGTGCGTGTCCAGGTTGAGCGCATCGTTGACGCCGCCGTCGAGCACGCCGTCGATGACGAAGTTCATCGCCTGCAGCGAGGGCACCAGGTAGCGTCTGACCGCAGACGGCCGCCGGTAGCTGAACAGTGCCGCCACGGCGTCTTCGGTGACATGGGCGGCGAGATGGTCGAAGTCGCGCGGGTCGTAGGCGATCACGCTGATATTGGAGCGATCGCCCTTGTCGCCCGTGCGTCCGTGCGCAAGCTGATAGAGCGCAATGGTGGCAGCGGTGGCGGCACCGGCAGCCGGCGTGGCGGTATTGGAGGTGGTGGGGTTCATGGCAGCAGAGTGTGGCTTGCGGTGACGGCGCTGCGCGGCACCAGGCAGGACATGGCATTCAGGCGCGCGCGCAGCGCGGTGCGCACGCCACCGCCGCCGGCGGGTCCGCAGGTATAGAGCGCATTGACCTCGCGCAGCAGCGTTTCCGCCACGGACTTGTCCTCATGCGCCAGCGCGGCGCGCAGGCGCACGTCCCGCGCCTGCGCCTCGCCGGCCTGCGGCTGTTGCAACAGGCGGCCACCATCGTCGGCGAACACGCTCAGCACGCCGATCACGTCGAAGCGGATCGGCGCCGCGTGGCCCAGCAGGTCCATGCGCTTGCGCACGATCTCCGCGGCCAGGCGCGCGCGCGCCGCGGCGTTGGGGCCGGCGTAGGAAATCTCGCCCTCGGCGATCCAGCCGCCTTCGTAGAACAGGTTGGCCTTGAGCTGTCCGGGCCGCTCGCGGCCGCGCACATTGCGCACGGCCACGCGGTCGGGGCCGACCTGTTCGACCGTGGCCGCGCTGATATCGGCGATCACGTCGGGCGTGAGATAGGCGGCAGGGTCGTGCACTTCATACAGCAACTGTTCCTTGACCGTGCGCAGGTCCACGCAGCCGCCGGTGTCCGCCGCCTTGCCCACCTCGATATTGCCGTCTTCATCCAGGCGCACGATGGGATAGCCGACGGCGTGCACATCCGGCACGTCCTTCATGCCGGGATCGGCGAAATAGCCGCCGGTGACTTGCGCCCCGCATTCGAGCAGGTGGCCTGCCATGGTGGCGCGCGCCAGGCGGTCCCAGTCCTGCCATGACCAGCCGAAATGCGCCATGGCCGGGCCGACCGCCAGGGCGGGATCGGCCACGCGGCCGCACACCACCACCTGCGCGCCGGCGGCCAGCGCATCGGCAATGCCCTGCGCCCCGATGTAGGCGTTGGCGCAAACGAAGCGCGCCTCGGGAAAATCGGGGCCAACGATCTGGCGCAGGACGGCGCGGCCGGCCTCGTGCGAAAGATCGTCGCCCTCCACCACCGCCACCCGTGGCGGCGCCAGGCCGAGCTCCGCCGCCAGTGCGCGCACGCGCTGCGCGGCGGCATGCGGATTGGCCGCGCCGAAATTGCCGACGATGGGAATGCCATTGGCCAGGCACAGCCCCAGCACGGGCGCCAGCAGCGCGTCGAGCAGCGGTTCATAGCCATGGGCGGGGTTACCGCGGCGCGCCAGCTGGGCCAGCGCCAGCGTGCGCTCGGCCAGCGTCTCGAACATCAGCACGGCCGGGCCGCCCGCTGCGATCAGGGACCGCACCACGGGCAGGGCGGCGTCGGTGCGGTCGCCGGAGAAACCGGCGCCTGAGCCAATCATCAGAGGAGCGGTCATAGGATGGAAGCCTGGTGATGGCCTGAAAAAAGCTTGGGTGATGAAGTACGGGCCCCGATGAGCACGTCCGATGAAGTCATTCTAGACGTGTCATCCTCAACCAAAAAACGGATAATTTGGATTAATCTATCGTTTTTTCAGCTGAATCGGGCGCCTGCCAATGAACCTCTCGGTCAAACACCTGCGCGCCTTCGTGGCCTTGGTCACGCACCGCAACTTCACGCGCGCCGCGCAGGCCTGCCACCTGTCGCAATCGGCCTTCAGCGCACTCATCCAGACGCTGGAGGAACAGGCCGGCACGCGGCTGTTCGAGCGCACCACGCGGCATGTGGAACTGAGCGTGGAAGGCCGGCGCTTCGAGGAAGTGGCCACGCGCCTGCTGGCGGACTTCGAGACCGCCTTCGCGGAACTGCGCGACCACGCCGAACGCCGCAAGGGGCGGGTTTCGATTGCGGCGTTGCCCTCCCTGGCCGCGGGCGACCTGCCGCCGATCCTCGCGGCCTTCCACCAGCGCTATCCCGGCATCGCCATCGAACTGTTCGACCTGCTGGCGGACGGCTGCATCGACCTGGTACGGCGAGGCCGCGCGGACTTCGCGCTGGCGCCCGCCCCGGCGCAGGACGGCGACCTGCGCATCGAGCCCCTGGTGACGGACAGCTTCCACCTGGTTTGCCCGGCGGACCATCCGCTGGCGCGCCGCCGGCGGGTGGCCCCGCAAGCGCTTGCGGGCCTGCCCTTTATCCAGCTCTCGCGTACCAGCAGCGTGCGCCAGCACCTGGACGCCGCGCTGCATCCGCTCAAGCTCAACGGGGTGATGGAAGTGGAACACCTCGCCACCGTAGCCGCACTGGTAGCGGCGGGGCTCGGCGTGACGGTGGTGCCCGCGCTGGCGCTGTTCCAGTTCCAGCAAGAAAGCCTGGCGATCCGGCCCCTGCAATTACCCTCCCTGGTGCGCGAGATATGCCTGGTGCGGCTGAAAGAGAGAGGAGACTCGGTAGCGGCAGCGGCGATGATCGAAGCCTTGCAGGCGCATTTCAGGAGTGGCGGAAGCGGCAAGGCTGCAGCGACGATGCGCTAACGGCAACAGCCTGGCGAATGTGGAACTCGCGCCTGACAAACAAAGCCTGAAGGATTGGGGCTGGTTTGATGTTTTCTGCTTCGGCTTCGGCTTCGGCTTCGGCTGCTTAAATTCAAAAGCAACTTCAAAAGCTAAAAGTCAAAGGCAGTTTCACCTCCCCTGCGGGGAGGCGACCTACTTTCTTGTCTTGCCAAGAAAGTAGGCAAAGAAGGCGCGCCGGATGGGGCGACACCCCCTCGGGATCCGGCGAAAAGAGCGGCCGGGACCCAAACTCGCATCGCCTTAAGGCGATACTCAAACATGGGTCCCTCTTTTCCGCTCTTTTCACCGGATCCCGAGGCGCCCCATACGGCCTGGTACACCTACACGGCTCGCTTCGCATCGCGGGACGGTGTGGACCGCCCTCACGGGCGCTCCACACGGCTACCAATCGGTTGTCCGGCGGGCTCGCTCCTGCGACTGCCTTCCCCTGTTGCCAGGGTGAGCAAACCAGCGGATTGCAAGTGGCAGCTAGTGCATGAAACTGGAGACAGGAGACAGGAGACAGGAAGTTTGGCGTCCGAAGAGCCGGAGATTTCGGCGATACGCGATATCGCCGGATCAACAATTCGGTGTAGCCGTGTTTACCGCCCGACGGGCGGCAAACACCGTCCCGCGATGCGAAGCGAGCCGTCAAGGTCTACCTGGCCGTATGGGGCGTCCTCGTCGGCAGGTGAAAAGAGCGGAAAAGAGGGGGCCATGTTTGAGTATCGCCTTAAGGCGATGCGAGTTTGGCCCCCGGCCGCTCTTTTCGCCTGCCGACGAGGAGGGGGTCGCCCCATCCGGCGCGCCTTCTTTGCCTACTTTCTTGGCAAGACAAGAAAGTAGGTCGCCGCCCCGCAGGGGTGGTGAAACTGCCTTTGACTTTAAGCCGTTGACGTTGCAGTTGCAGTTGCAGTTGCAGTTGCAGTTAAAGCACCCATCAAAAATGCGCCAAATACCCCCCATCCACCGCCAACACATGCCCCGTAACATAAGAAGCCGCCGGCGAAGCCAAAAACACCGCCGCCCCCCCCACCTCCTCCGGCTGCCCCCACCTCCCCAACGCAGTCCTCTGCCGCAACCACTCCGCAACGCTAGCGTCATCGACCATAGGCTGATTAGGTTCGGTAGCAAAATACCCCGGCGCAATGGCATTGACAGTCACACCATCCCGCCCGAGATCCGCCGCCATCGCCCGGGTAAGCGCATCCAGCCCCCCCTTGGTAGCGGGATAGAGCACGTCATTGGCACGCGCCACCTGCCCCGCGATAGAGCTGACATTGACGATGCGTCCATAGCCGCCGCGCCGCATCAGTTGCGCGGCGTGCCGGCACAAGGCATACGGCGCCACCAGGTTGGTCTCCAGCATCTCGCGCAGATCCGCCGCGTCCAGATGCGCCATATTGCTGCGCTTGCGCGCGCCGGCGTTGTTGACCAGGATATCGAGGCGGCCGTGCACGGCGTCGACGTGGGCAAAGGCAGCGTCGACCGCCGCTTCGTCGGTAATGTCGAGCACCAGTGGCTCGGCGCTGCCGCCGTGCCGGGCGAGTTCGGCCGCGGCGGCATGCACGCGCTCGGCATTGCGCGCCGCAACGATCACGTGTGCGCCGGCTTGAGCAAGGGCGGCGGCGATCGCCAGGCCCAGGCCTTGCGCGCCGCCGGTGACCAGCGCCACGCGGCCTTGCAGGGAAAAAGGTGAGGTAGCCATCCGGCGACTATACCGCAGCGCGCCGTCGGGACGCTGCGGCCGGACCCTTCGCTCAGCGGATCAGCTTGCCCGTCGACGACACGATCGACATCTCCACGAACGACGACCCGGTATGCCGCGTCGGGCTATAGCTGATCAGGATCCCGCCCAGGTCATAGTCGCGCAGGCTCTCCAGCGCGCCGACCAGCCGCTCGCGGGTCAGGTCCGGCCCGGCGCGGCGCAAGCCCTCCACCAGCACCTTGGCCGACATAAAGCCCTCCATGCCGGCATTGCTGGGCTCCACGCCTTGCTGCCGGGCCTGGTTGCGATACTCGCTGGCAATGCTCATCTGGCTGGAATTGGTGCCCGGCACCACCTGCGTGATGATCAGCCCGCGCGCGTCCTCGCCCAGCTCCTTGATGAAGGAATCGGCCGCGTTGTTGGACAGCGTGACGAACTGCGCCTGGCTGCCGCCGCGGCGCAGTTCCTTGATCAGGCGCGCGGCCTCGGAGCCCGAGCCGATCACCAGCACGGCCTGCGGATCAGACTTGTTGATGGCCGTGACGCCAGCCTGGATATCCCCCATCGGCCGGGCAAACGAAGCGCTTGCGGCAGGCTGTACGCCGCGCGCCTGCAGCGCGGTGCTGAAGCCCTCGAACACGTCCTGGCCAAAGCCGTCATTGGCGTAGAAGATGGCGATGCGGGTCATGCCGGTGGTGGCAAGATGGTTGATCGCGCGGGCGACTTCATCCTGGTATTTGGCGCGCACGTTGAATACGTAGCGGCTGACCGGACGATGCAGCGTGATGGCGCCGGTGAGCGGCGCCACCAGCGGCACCTTCTCGGCCTGGATGATGGGCAGGATGCTTTCGTTCTGCGGCGTGCCGCGCACCATGAACAGCGCGAACACCTTGTCTTCCTGGACCAGCTTGCGCACATTGTCGGGGGTGCGCTTGGCATCGAAGCCGTCGTCGTAGGTCACCAGCTCGATCCGGCGGCCTCCCACGCCGCCGTTGGCGTTGACCGTCTTCAGGTAAACCTGCGCCCCGGCGATCTGCTCCTTGACCGAGCCCGCCACCGGCCCTGTCACGCCGGCCGACTGCCCGATCCGGATCGCGGTCTTGCTGACCCCCGGCTCCGCCTGCGCCACCGGCGCGCCCAATCCCAGCGCCGCGGCCAGCAGGCCGCACGCGATCCATTTTGTTTTCATCTCCGACCCCTCGTTCGCTTACGAATCTTTTGCTTTGTCATGCGCGCCACGAATGGGCGCGGCGACAAGCAAATTACCTCAAAGCGGCGCCATTCGGCAAATCGCTGTTGCAAAAGGCATCACAGCGGCATCTGACGGCAGCTCGGGGAGGAGTCAGGTATGGCAGGGAAAGGCAGGGCCGGAGCGCACAAGGGCAGGCGGCCCGCAGGCCGCCATGCCCCCGCATTGGCCGGTCCCCGTTCAGGGGAAGGCGGGTATGGCCGGGTCCATCCCGGCGAAGCGGGCTTCCGGATGGGACTGTTGCAGCAGCGCTTCGATTTCCTCGACGCGGCCACGCGGTACGTCCACCATCAGCAGGATCTTGCCTTCTTCGATGTCCTTCTCGAAGGTCTTGTGCCGGCTATTGGGCGCGGAGCAGCCGATCATGCTGGACGCCCAGGCGCCGAACGCCGCGCCGAGCACGGCCAGCACACCGACCAGGCCCCATTGCGGAGTCTCGCTGACGATGGGGAACAGGGCGACCAGTGCCCCGGCCACGATGCCGATGCCGCCGCCAACCATCAGCCCCATTTCCGCAGCATGCACGATATCGGAAGTCTGGAACAGGTTGGCTTCATGCAGGCCAGTCATATCGGCGCCATCGCGCGCGATGAAGTGGATATGACTGTTCTCGACGCGAGCCAGCAGCAGATCGTCCATGGTGCGGCGGGCGCTCGCCAGATCGGGCAACAACCAGAAGATGCGTTTGCGCATGACTCTCTCCTCGCTTCAGGCCGTTTCGCGGCCATTTCGGGTCATCCCGGCAGCGGTGTGCATGCGGAGTCGCCTTCACGCAGTCACGGAAAACATGGAGGTGGAGGTGCATCCGTATCCGCCCAGGGGACGGGGTAACTCATTTGTACGCCAGTCGCGTGGCAAGCGCAAGGCGATGACGGCGCCATGCCGACCACGCATCACGTTACGTTCAGCCGTCGCACTCGCGCATGTTGCCTGCCCTCAGAATGTGATTGGCAGGCGCACCGTGACCTGCAGATCTGGCGTATCCCGCGTCAGCCCCGCGCCGACCGACACGTTCAGCGTATAGCGGCTGTTGAAGCGATACGAATAGCCCACCAGCAGGGTACCTTGCGTGATGCGCACCGAGCCGGGCACGGTCTGGCCATTCTGCTTGGTCGGCCAGATGATGCTCTGGTCGTAGCCGATACTGAACGACGCATGCTCGTTGAGCGAGAGGCCCATGCCGAAGTTAAAGCCAAAGATATCGCCCGGCGCGATCTTGCCGAGATTCTCCTGCTGTCCGTTGAGCACGGTGCGGCTGACATTGTCCCGCGCGAAATTGTGCAGGTAGCTGAAGCTACCGAAGAACACCGCCGGATCGGTCGGCAGCAGCCACGTAATGCCCGGCTGTATCGCCTGGAAGCCGGTGCCAGTGGGCAGCCCGAGTGGCAGGCCGGTGCCGGTGGTATTACCCACGCAACGTGTCACGCAGTCGGTCACGACGTCGAAGGGGCTCTTGCCGGTAGCAGACTTGTAGCGCAGCCAGCCGATGAAGTACGGCATTTTCTCGTTGCCATAATTGAGCTGGTAGCGCACGGTGGCTTCCACGTCGCCCAGGCCCTGGCCACTGGCATTAAAGACGTTGTCGACCGCTGTGCCGGTAAAGACTTCGCGGCTGATGGTGGAGCCGGAGGTCTGCACGTAGGGCACCTTGACCTCGAGTTCGAGCCGCTTGGTCACGCCATAGCGCAGCGCAGCCTGCTCAATGTAGGTCGAGGTCTTGACCTCGCGGACATCGATCAGCCCGATCAGGATGGCGGGAATGATCGTGTAGCCGACCAGCGCCACGCGGTTGTTGGACGAATAGCCATACTGGAAGCTGGGCTCGAGCACGAACTTGCCCGCGGGCGTGAGTACGCCAGGCTGGTCGAAGATCGGTGCAATCGCAGGTGGCGCGGTGTCGGCCTCGGGCGGTTTGCCCACCGGCTGCTCGTCGCCGGCTTGAGCGACCTGGGCGTCGCCCGCCTGCTGCGCCGGCGTTGGGCCTTGCTGCGCCTGCGCGGCGCCTTCCTGCGGCACATTGGCGGTATTGGGCAGGGCTTGCGTGCCTGCCGCGCCGGCGGCTGCCGCCGCGGCATTGGTGGCGGTGTCGCCGGGTGTCACGCCGCCGGTGCCCGGCGCGCGCTGGCCGCCGCGCTTTCTCGCCAGCACTTCAGGACCCAGCACACTGCGCAACTCGCGGATGGTGGCCTCTTGCTCCGCCATTGCCCGCTTCATCTGCTCCAGGGTGGCGGCCTGCTCGGTCACCTCCCGCTTGAGCGCATCCAGCTTCGCCGCCGTTGGCCCCTCGTCAGGCGGGGTCTGGCCGTGTGCCATCCCGCCCAGCAACAGCAATGTCGAGCATCCTGCCTGCCGGATGCCGCGCAGCGACTTTTTATTCATTTCGCCTTCCTCCCCCGGACGGCGGACTGCTTCGTACAGGAGTCCGCAACCTGCTTAACGCATACTGCCCCTCTCGTTGCACGTACTACCAATCGCCTGCAGGTATTCAGTGCCGGCTCGCGGCACTCTGCAATGCGCTGTTCAATGCTGAATTAGCCACCTGTGCGCGGAATGCCTGCAGGGTGTTAACGCCTGCATTGATGGTCACCAGATTCTGGATCGACTGGTTGTTCAGCGAGTTTTGAATCACCGTGGCAGGTGTGCCTGCCATCATGCTGGAGGCAACGCTATTGCCTGGCCCGTTTTGTATCAGGCTTAGTGCGCCGTTGGTTGTCACCACGGCACCACCCGCCGCTATCGCCGTGGCAGGCAGGCTGGTCACCGACGCGCCCGGACTCCCGGTCGCGCTGGCGCTGGTGCCTGTACTGCTACTGCTGCTTCCCGTGCTGCTGCTGCCATTCGCGCCGTTCGCGGTTACCGGGTTGCCGGCCAGCGCGTTGTTCACGGCTGCGCTGGCCATGGCCGCCGCACCTGCAGCCCCACCGAGCGCCGTGGCCAGGCGGCTGGCCTGGTCGGCGGTGATGCGGCTCACATCGGGAATAGTAAGGCTGGTTGCCACCACCAGGGCACCGTTGATGTACACGGCGCGTTCGATACCGAACGAAACTTGCAAGCCGGCGCCCACGTCGAACCCGCCACGCAAATCGTCAAGCCGCTCTTGCGCGACCGGCTTCCAGCTCGCCATGGTGCTGCGCGCGGCATGTGTGGGCGATGTTCCGGCAGTCGCCAGCGTCACGGCAGGCGTTGCCCGGGCAGCGGCGCCGGCTGCATCCGGCGACAGGCTCGCAGCGGCGAAACCGCCCCGCAGGTCTTCCAGCCGTTCCGGCGCTACCGGCTTCGGCGCGCCCGCGCTGCTGCGTACCGCAAGCCGGCGAGGCGCGCTGGCGGCAGCCGGCAGGCCGGCGGCAGGGAGCGTCTGGCGGGAAGCGGCATCGAAGCCCCCGCTGGACGCTTCGAGGCGATCTGGCGCGGCTGGCGCCAGGTCCGAGGCGGCCAGGACGGGATTGACGGTTTCGGTCTGCCGCTCTACCGGCGGCGCCAGGTCGGCAGCATCGGGGGCATCGGCCGCGCCGAGGGTGGCGCCGCCATCTGCCGGACGGTCAGCCAGCGCCGCCACGGCGAGGGGTTCTTGCGAGACCGGCGTCCGGCCGGCCATGCTGCCAAGTGCCGCAGCCAGGTAAGGGTTGTTGGTTTCCGCCTGCATTGCGGGCGGTGCCGTGAAGCCGGCAGGGTCGGTCGCGCCGAGCGTGCCGAGCGCCTCGATCCCCGTGCCTTCGTCGGCCCGCACCGGCCCGGCGCAGGCAAGGCCCGCGCCGAGCAACATGACGGCAGTGGCCGAACCAGCGCCACTGCGGCGATGCTGCGCGGACTTTGAGGATGTCTGGAACATGGTACGTTCCTTAGAAGTCGCTACCGCCATGCGAAGGCATGACGGTGAAGAACAGACTATCCCGGTTGATACCCATCGAATAAGGGCCGCTCGGCGCTACACGCCAGTCGGCCGCCAGGTTGAAGCGAGCGGATTCCTCGCGGTTGTGGATGACGAACAGCAGCTGGCTGTCCCAGATCCGCTCAAAGTGCTCACGCGACAGCGCGCGCGTGCCAAGCGCCGGGTCGCCGACCAGCACGCGGTCGCCGTGCACGCCCTTTACCACGACAAAATGGTGATACCCGTTCTCCACCACCAGTACGATGGCGGGGATCTGGGTTTCCTCCAGCTTTGACAAGGGCAATTCATAGCCATCGGCGAGAAAGCCGCGTGACTCCAGGAAGCGCTTCATGTCCAGCAGCGAGAACCCCTCCTGCCGGATCTTGGCCTGGTCGCCGTTGACATACATGTTCTGGAACACCGTCTGCTCGCTGACCGGAAAGCCGTACTGGTAAGTGAGCAGGGTAGCTACCGCGGCAGAGCCGCAACTGAAGTCGTATTGCTGGCGGATGGTGGTCTTGTACCGTGCTTCCTTGAGGCTGGTCACCCGCACGTTGTAGTAGTTTCCGCCATCGCCCGGCACGTATATGTAGTCGGCCCACGCCACGGGCACGCCGGCCGAAGCCAGCAAGAGCGTAGCCTGCAGAAGCAGCTTGCGCAGCATCATGGCTTGAACTGGATATTGACGATGGTGGCGTTCTGGATCAGCACGTTGGCGCCCGAGTTCTGGATGACAGTGGGCAAACCCGCGGCGCTGGCGAAAGAGCCTTCGGCAATGCTGTTTGAGCCGCTGATCATGCGGTTCACGCTGTTATCCGCCACGGTGCCGCCGAGGCGCATGTCGTTGACCACCAGTTCGGATCCGCCGCGGATACCTTCGAGCTTGTCGCTGGCGACGGGTTTGCCGAGATCGGCAAAGATGCCGCGCTGAGCGCCACCCGCCACGGCAGCGGGAGTCTGATCCGGCGCCGCCGCGCTGGTGTACATGGCGGTTCCGGTGTTGGCCGCAGGCACTGCGGCTGATGGCCCGGCGGGCTGCGGCCCGGCAAAGGCTTGCAGGCCAGGCCAGACCAGGATTGCTGTCGTGACCAGGGTGACAGCGGAGCGGACCGATCGCATGTTGGTGTCTCCTTCAGCCTCTTGCGTGCCGTCCCCATCCAGACGATCACACCGGAAGCGAGTGGACGCTTCGTCGAATGGGCACCCCGGCAGCGCACGATGCGCCGGGATGCCCTGAGTTGCCGGAGTCAAGCTGTGCCGGCGGGACGTGCGCGCGGGCCATCCACCCGCAGCGCACGCCACCACCACGCACGCGCCTTACTTGCCGACCGCCAGGTTGGCCTGGACGTTGACGCTTTGTTGCACCAGCGAAGCGAAGCCGCTGTTTTGGTTGGCGATCATGATGCCCGCTGCCGACTGACCGACGCTAGTCATGGTGTTGGACATATTGAAGGTGCCAGCATCGACGTAGTTGGTGCCGCCAGCGCCGCCAGCTCCACCCACTGCGCCATTGCCGGTACCGCCAGTGCCGCCATTGCCCACGCCGCCAGCGCCACCGGCGCCGGAAGCCGCGCCAACCGCGCCAGCGCCTGCCGTTGCGCTGCCGTTGGTGGCCTGGGTGGTAGCACTGCCGTTGGATGCGCTGCCGCCGCCGCCGCCGCTACCGGCCAGGCTGGTTTGGCCACCACCCGCGCCACCCGTGCCGGTGCCTGCGCCGCCGGAAGCCGTTGCCGCGCCGCCTGTGCCAGCACCACCGGCACCGCCAACCCCGGTACCGGCACCGCCGGTCGGGCTGGATGCGCCGGATGTCGCCGCACCGCCTGCACCGCCGGTCGCGGTACCTGCGCCTGCCGAGGCTGTGGTCGTGCCGCCAGTGCCGGCACCGCCAGCGCCTGCCGTGCTGCTACCACCAGCGCCGCCGGCACCAATGCCGTAGCGGCCGGCGTTGCCGCCGTCGCCGCCAGCCGATGCGCTGCTGCCGCCCTTGCCGGCACTCAGGCTGCCGGCGCTACCGCCGGCGGCACCTGCGCTGCCGCCCTTGCCGGAGCCTGCGAGGCTGGCACCCAGCGAGTCGCCGCCGGAGCCCTTGGCACTGCCGCCGCGGGCACCCACGCCGACGCTGGCGCTAAGCGCATCGCCGCCGGAGCCCTTGCCGTTGCCGCCGTCTCCGGCCCAGCCGATGGCCTTGCCGCCATTGCCGCCGTCACCAGCATTGGCGCTGCCGTTGCTGGCAGCACCCGCGGTGGCGCTACCGTTGCTAGCGGAACCGCCGCTACCGCCGCTGCCGCCGTTGCCGCTGGCGCCACCGTTGCCGCCCGAGCCACCGTAGCCGGCGCCGCCATGACCGGAACCGCCCTTGCCACCGGAGCCGCCATTGGCGTTACCGTTGTTGGTGGCGACATTGCCGATGTTGCCAATCGAAATGCCGCTCACCGAGCCCGAGAGCTTGCTGATGGCAATTGCCTTGCTGGTATTGAAGGAGTTGGTGAAGTTGGCGGTGGCCGTGCTGCCGTTGTTCGCGCCGGCATTGCCGTAGCCGTGATCGAATTCAACCTTCCCCTTGTTGTCGGCGTTGGTCTTGGTGGTGGTGGTAGTCTTGGTCGAAGTCCTGGTGGACGTCCTCGAATGCGTGCTGTTGTCTTGCGAGGCCGTTGAGTTCTCGTTCGCCGACGCGCCGCCTCCGGACTGGGTGGACGTTGCCGTGGCGGTTTGGGAATTCGCGCCACTCCACTTGACGTCATTGTTGTTGGTCGGGTTGGCCATGGCCTGACCGCCTGCCCCAAGGGCTAGGGCAATCGCCGACGCTAGTAAGGTCTTTTTCATACAAAGCTCCCAGGAGGATTTCACAGCGGCTCAGCCTCTCGCCAGCGCTCGGGGAGAACGGTGGCTGGAGGCCCGGGTCCGGCACTCGGCCAAACCAGCCTCTCTTTCCGCATAATCGGTGCCAGGCAAATGTCTCAAACTTGTAAACCCTTGCAATTCAAGGGCTACAAAGGCATGCCCTCGACCTTTATCCAGCTTGCAGAGGACGCGCGGCGGTGCCGCCGCTGTGAACCGCACGCGACATGTCACACGGCTGTGACAAGGCCGGACGCGCTACATGGCAGGGAGAGATCCCCGTACCAGCGAAACCTCGGCCTGCCATCAGGCCTCTGGCGTGGTTCCCAAGGAAAACCCTAGGTTGCCCACGCTGTATCAGGAGTGAAACACACGTCCTGCCGGTGCACTGGTCGTCGCTCGTCACCACTCTCCCTGCTTCGGATGAGACGTTGCATGACAGCCCGACGCATCCGCCCCGGCCCGGTTGAAAGCAGACATTGCGCGGGATTATTGCGCCGGATACTGCCCGTGCGCGGCATGCACGCAACGCTCCCGGGCCGTTCGAACGGCGAATAAAGCACAACTGGCGACATGACTAGGCTCTATGTCTGATTTAAAGTACATTAAGGCTATTTGAGACTTGTCACCTATTCGCAAGGGAAACCATGAGTGAAGCCGTCGTTCCCCTGTATCACCAGATTTACGTGGTACTACGCCAACAGATTGTGGAAGGCCGTTTCGGTCAAGGCCCCTTGCCGGGCGAAATCGACCTCGCCAAGCAGTTTCACGCATCGCGCGTGACCATGCGCCGCGTCTTCGACCGTCTGGTGCAGGAGGGGCTGGTACGCCGCCATCGCGGCCTTGGCACCTTCGTCAATCCGCACCCGATCAAGCCGGTTACGGTCGGCGACCGCCCCGGCAGCCTGCTCGACAACATCATCGACATGGGGCAGAAAACCTCGGTCAAGGTGATATCGATCGACGACGTCCACGCCACCCCGGAAGTCGCCGAAGCGCTCGGGCTGCAACCGGGCGACCCGGTGGTCAAGGTGGTGCGCGTGCGCCACTATGGCAGCCGCCCGCTATCGCATATCACCACTTATCTTCCGGCCGACCTGGGGCGCGGCCTCAATCGCAAGGATCTCGAAAGCACGCCGATGCTGCGCCTGCTCGAGGGCTCGGGCGTGCAACTCGGGCGCGCCAGCCAGACGCTGTCGGCCCGGCTGGCCGACGTGGTGGTAGCGCCTTTGCTGGACGTGCCCGTGGGCGGCGCGCTGCTGGCGGTGCGCCGCGTGGTGCTGGACAAGGCTGGCCGCCCGGTGCAGTTCCTGCTCGGCCAGTACCGGCCGGACCGCTATGAATACCGCATGGAGCTCTCCCCCGCGGGTGGCGACAGCGCCAATGTCTGGGTGGAAAGCGAAGCGCGAACGGGGCTGCGCGAGTAAGAAAAGCGAGCGATACTGCACGCTCACGATCTTTCCAGAAGGAAACCGCGATGCCTGCTACCAGCACGGGCCGACCTTTCTCCCATGCACTTGCCACCCCCTCGCGCCGCAAGGCGATGTACGGCCTGCTTGGCGCCGCCGTCAGTGTTGCGCTGCTGGCGCAGGCGCCGGTAGCGCGCGCCGAGATCGCCGGCGGCAAACCCATCCGCATCCTGGTGGGGGCGCCCGCCGGGGGCACCACGGATACGCTGGCACGCACCATCGCCCAGGAGATGTCACGCGAACTGGATCAGTCCGTGGTGGTGGAGAATCGCCCGGGTGCGGGCGGCAATATCGCCGCCGACCAGGTGGCCAAGAGCGCGCCCGACGGCACCACCCTGCTGATGAGCTTCACCAGCCACACCATCAACGCCTCGCTGTACAAGAAGCTGCCCTTCGACCCGATCCAGGATTTCACGCCGATCACGATGGTGGCCACCGTCCCGAGCGTGCTGGTGGCCACGCCCAGCCTGCCTGCCAACAACATCCCGGAACTGATCCTGTTGGCAAGGAGCAAGCCCGGCAAGCTGAACTTTGCGATCGGCTCGGTGGGTTCGTCGGTTCACCTGGCTGGCGACATGTTCAAGATGATGACGGGCACCTATATCGTCAACATTCCTTACAAGGGCACCGCGCCCGCCATCACCGACCTGCTATCTGGCCATGTCGACCTGATGTTCGCAAGTACCTTCAATGTGCTGCCGCACGTCAAGACCGGCAAGCTCAAGGTACTGGGCGTGACCAGCGCCGCGCCGCTGCCGCAGTTCCCCGGCGTGGCGCCGATCGGTGCCACCGTCAAGGGATTCGAGTCGAGCGCCTGGTTCGGCCTGTTCGGCCCCGCCGGCCTTCCGCCCGACGTGCTGCAGGCGCTTTACCAGGCCGCCCGCAAGGGTCTCGACACACCCGCGGTGCGCAAGCGCCTGGAGACGGACGGCGCGCAGCCGGTCGGCAATCCGCCGGAAGCCTTTGCCGCCTTCGTGCGCAATGACGTGAAGCACTGGGCCAAAGTGGTCAAGTATTCGGGAGCCACGCCGGAATGAAGCCGCTAGCCGAGCCCGCCCACGCACCCGCCACGCTGGCGCAGAAGCTGGTTGCGCGGGCTGCCGGGCTCGATGCGGTCACGCCGGGCACGGTGGTGACATGCCGGGTCGACCTTGCCATGTCGCACGATTCGAGCGGCCCGCGCCGGGTGGCGCCGCTGCTGCGCGAGCTGGGGGCGAAGGTCTGGGATCCGGAGCGCTATGTCATAGTGACCGACCACTACCTGCCCGCGGCCGATCCCGAGGCCGAGGCGATCGTCCGTTTCACCCGCGACTGGGTGCGCGAGGCGCGCCTTCCCCATTTCATCGACGGCGAAGGCATCTGCCACGTGGTGCTGCCTGAGCATGGCCACGTGCTGCCGGGACGCTTCATCGTGGGCGGCGACAGCCATAGCCCCACCGGCGGCGCCTTCGGTGCCTATATGTTCGGCATTGGCGCCACCGAGATGGCGGGCGTAGTGGCCACGGGCGAGATCTGGCTGCGCGTGCCGCACACTATCCGCCTGCAATGGGACGGCAAGCTTGGCGACGGCGTCTGCGCCAAGGACATCATGCTGTTCCTGTGCGGCCAGCTTGGACTCGACGGCGGCCGCTACGAGGCGATCGAATACACCGGCACGGCCGTGGCGGCGCTGCCCATGCAGGAGCGCATGACGCTGACCAATATGAGTGCGGAACTCGGCGCGCAGACCGGCCTGATCGCACCGGATGCCACCACGATGGCCTGGCTGGCGGAAGCGGGGGTGCCCGCCTCCACGCTCGACGCCATCGCGCTTGCGCACTGGCGCACCGAGCCCGGAGCCGCCGTGCTGGCCAGCCACCGCTTCGACGCGGCCGCGCTGGAGCCGCAGGTGGCCGCGCCGCATTCGCCGGCCAACACCGGCCCCGTCGGCCAGGCTGCCGGACAGCCCGTGGACATCGCCTACCTGGGCGCTTGCACCGGCGCCAAACTGGAAGACATGCGCATGGCCGCCAGCGTGCTGCGTGGCCGGCGCGTGGCGCCCGGCGTGAGCCTGCAACTGGCGCCCGCCTCGCTGCGTGACCAGCGCCAGGCCGAGCGCGAAGGCACGCTGGCCATCCTGCTGGATGCCGGCGCGCAATTGCTGCCCAATGCATGCAACGCGTGCGCGGGCTATGGCCCGTCCCGCTTCCCGGCCAACAGCCGCGCCATTGCCTCCACCGCGCGCAATTTTGCCGGCCGCATGGGCGACAGCGGCAGCGCGGTCTGGCTGGCTTCGCCGCTGACCGTGGCGGCATCCGCCGTCACCGGCAGCATCACCGACCCGCGAGCATTGTTGCCATGAGTCCGGTACCCATCCCGCCCCTGCCCGGTGGCCGCATCTGGCGCTTTGGCGACAACGTCGATACCGACCAGATGGCGCCCGGTATCCATATGAAGGGAGGTGTCGAGGAGATCGCCCGTCATTGCCTGGCCGGGCTGCGTCCCGAGTTTCCGGCCATGGTGCGCCCCGGCGACCTGCTGGTGGCCGGGCGCAATTTCGGCGTGGGTTCCTCGCGCGAGCAGGCGCCGCAGGCGCTGCGCGAGCTTGGCCTGGCCGCGGTGATCGCGCCGTCCTTCGCCGGCCTGTTCTACCGCAATGCCATCAACCTCGGCCTGCCGGTGCTGACCTGCCCCGACACCACGCGGCTGGTGGATGGAGGGCTGGCGCGGCTCGAGCTGGACGGGGCTTGCCTGCTGCTGCCCGACGGCAGCCGCGTGGCGTGCGAACCGATTCCCGATTTCCTGCGCACCCTGCTGCGGGCCGGCGGGCTGGTGCCGCACCTGAAGGCCAGGCTGGCAGCGCAGCGTTGAGCCGCCGGCGGCCCGGGTTCACGCCGGGCGCCCGCAGGCGCACTGGCGCAGCAAGGCCATGACTTCCTCATCCGTGGTCTGGCGGAAATCCAGGTAGAAAGCGCTCACGGCGCCAAAGCTGGCCGGCACGTTCAGGCAGACCACCTGGTCCGCCGCCGCGCGCAGGCTGTCCAGGCCTTCCTCCGAGGCAACCGGCACCGCGGCCACCACCTGCTTCGCGCCCGCGCGGCGCACGCCTTCCAGCGCTGCGCGCATGGTCGCGCCGGTGGCCACGCCATCGTCCACCACGATCACGGTACGGCCGGCCATGGCAGGCACGCTCGCGCCGCCGCGATAGCGTTGCTGCCGGCGCGCGATTTCGTCGAGCTGGCGCCCGCGCTCCGCGTCGAAGGTGCCGCTATCGAGGGCGCGTCGGGTCCAGCGGTCGTCGTTGGCCACGGTATATGGCGCGTTACCGGCGGCGTCGCCCTCCACCACGGCACCCAGTGCCAGTTCCGGGTAGCCGGGCGCGCCTATCTTGCGCACCAGCAGGATATCGAGCCGCCCTTCCAAGATGAGAGCCACCTCGAAGGCGACAGGCACGCCGCCGCGCGGCAGGGCCAGCACCAGCGGCGGCTCGCACTGCGCGGCGGCGCCAAATCCGAGCCCCGCCAGGTGCCGGCCAAGGAAGATCCCGGCTTCGCGGCGATCGGCAAAGCATGGCGGCAACGGCATAACGCTGGACATGGCTGGCTCCTGCAGTGGGTCGGTCGGGCCGGGTCGCGGCAGGCCAGTGCCGTGGCAGCGCTACCCGCGGCGCACGGCTTCAGGGCAGCGCGGCAGTGGCGCGCCCTAGCCAAATATAGACGGAGAAGGCTGGCGAATCGAGGTGTCCGGCGAGGTGTCCGGCGATACCGCGCACGACGCTGACATCGCCCCGGGTGCGGGTTGGCGTCCGCCGGCGGCGAAGGGCGAGGAGCGCACCTTTGCCTCGGCAAACAATCGCAGCAGGGGGAAACGGCGCGTGAGACGGAAAAGGCACCACGATCACCTCACGGACGCCGCGAAGGCGCGCCACGTGATGCCAGCGTCCCCGCCGGCCCGTGGGAGTGGTGCGATTGGGCGCGATTCCGCAACAGTGTATTTTGCCGGGCCTGGATTTTCTTTCGCGCGCATCTGGATAAGATGGCTCGCACCGATGGCAGCCAGCCGGCTCGCCATTTCACCAGCGCCAGCCATGCCCGTTGTTTACCGCGCGGCGCGACAGTCAGGATCAGCGAGAACGCACATGAGCACGCATCATAAATCCAGTCACGAAACCCAACGCACGGATCACGCCGCCACGGATGCGAGCAGTCTTGGCCTCGACATCCCTTTCGGCTCGCTCGATGCCGCGGCACTGGCCGAACTGCCATATACATTCCGCCCGGCCGGCACCTTCACGCGCTACTACAACGAGTGTTTTAGTTAAGCCTGGCTGTACCCCGGGCCGGGCGGCCTGCCCGGCCCGGCAGGCGCGGGCTCCCGGTATCAGCGGGTACGCCTGGCATCTTCCTTGGCGTCACCGTAAGCGGCCTGCGTCTTGCCGGCTATCTGCTGCGCCTTGCCCCTGACCTCGGTAGTGACGCTGCCCGTCACCTTTCCGGCGACCTCCTTCATCTTGCCCTTGGCTTCCTCGATACGGCCCTTCACTTGATCCTTGTTCATTGTCGGCTCCGGTTAGCGACGATACGGGATTAAGCCGCCCCCAGGCATCGGATTACGGCTGGCTGCCGTGCCCGCGCCGCGTCCACATGCATGGACCGGGGGGCGCTGGTACCAGCTTAGGCAACCGCAGCTCCGTCACCTGTCAGGCGGTGGCTGTATGCCATGTAGGACGAGTGCCCATCCATCAGGCAATCGCCTGGAAATGAAAAGAGGGGAAGAAGGGAAGAAGGAAAGAGGGAAAGAGGGAAAGAGGAAAAGAGGAAAAGAGCGCCTCGCGTCGCGACGCGAGGCACTGGCCGGCAAGGGGATTCCGGCAGGGAGTCGCATAGCCCGACGGGGAAGTGAGGCTATGCCCGAATTCTATATCATTTTTATCATTTGTTAATATGCAAAATGTTTCATATTTGCACTAAAAAATAGTCCGCCGGTGCCAGATCACGTGCGTTCCGCCACGCCCAATACCTCGCCACGCGGGCCTGGTGGCGGCGTGACGCGTTCCAGGTGCGCCGGCAGCCAGTCGCGCAGCGCAGCCAGCGTCATCGGCCGCGCGAAGTAGTAGCCTTGCCCCAGGCGCACGCCCTTGCCGGCCAGTTGCGCGCGCTGTGCCTCGCACTCGACGCCTTCGGCCACGACCGCAAGGTCAAGCGCATGGGCAAAGTTGAGGGTGACGTCGACAATCTGGCCACTGACCTTGTCGTCCTGATCGGCTTGCACAAAGATGCGGTCGAGCTTGAGGAAGTCCACCTCGAACTGCTTGAAGTACGCCAGGCCGCAGTAGCCGGTGCCGAAGTCGTCCACGGCCAGCTTGATGCCGCGTGCCTTGGCACGCTGGATCGCGCTGCGCTGATGCTCCACCAGCGAAACCGCATCGCGTTCGGTGATTTCCAGCACCGGGGTGATATTGGCGCGCAGCAGCGCGAACAGCGGCGCATCGTCGGCCCAGAAGCCCACATCGTCGAAATGCTCGCTGGTGATGTTGAACGCGAGATGGAAGGCCGGGGGCAACACCAGCGACTCGAGGTCGCGCAGGACGCGGGGAATCAGGTCCAGGGTCAGCGCAACCGCCAGGCGCTGTTGCTCGATCGCCGGGATGAATTGCTCCGGCTCAAGCAGGCCGCGCCGCGGGTGTTCCCAGCGCGCCAATACTTCCACCCCCGTGCACAGCCGGCTTTCGAGATCGACCACGGGCTGGTAGTAGGGGATGAATTCACCGCGGCGCAGCCCGCGCTGCAACTCCGCGGCGAAGGAGCGGCGCGCCGCGCGGCGCGAATGCAGCGCAAACACCGCCAGCGCGGCAAAGCCGGCGGTCAGCGGTAGCAGCACCAGGTATTTGAGGCTCTCGTGCAGCACAAGACTGCGCGGCGCGCTGGCGATCACGGCGATCGGGTGTCCCTCCAGTCGCCGGATATCGACGATACCGCGAGCGGCTGCCTGCGCGGCATCCCGCCTGACCAGCGTTGGCGAGCCGGCTGCCGCGGCCGCCTCACCCGCCGCGAGATCGCCGGCGTTGAGCATGAAGCGCGTGCCCGCCACTTCGATCCCGATATCGGGAAACCCCAGCTTGCCGGCCGAATGCACCATGTCGGCCAGGTAGCGTCCTTCCACCCAGACCAGCACGCCGTTGCCGGGAGCAGTACCAAAGAACACCGCCAGGGCCGTGTTGCTGCCGCGATAGGGTCTGGCGAGCCGGTATTGCAGGCCGGGCTGCCAGTTCAGCAGCTCACTCAGCGGCACCGCGATCTCACCCCGCACCGCCGAGCAATAGCGCATGCCGCGCGACACCAGCACGACGTCGCGGACATAGGCGGTATAGGCGCCCTGCTCCTGCAGCTGGCGCGCCACGCTGTGGCAAGGCGCGCCCACCAGCGCACGATCCTGGTAGGCGACGCCAAGCGTATCGGCAAGCGCAAACTCAAGGTTGTCGCGCACCGCCGAGGACACTCCCGCCACGCGTTCGCGGGCATCGTGCGCGGCCAGCAGCGCGATCAGCCATAGCGCCAGGCAGGCGCCCAGCAATGCCGCCAGCAAAGCGGCCCGGCGTCCTGCCGACTGGCCAGGTTCGCCCCACAGCCAGCGCCTCATGTTGCCGCCGGCAGGCTGAGAGTGACAACGGTGCCCTTGCCCAGTTCGCTGCTCAGCGTGATCTGACCCTGATGCACGGCCACGATTTCCCGCACGATCGCCAGGCCCAGGCCGTTCCCCGTTGTATTTCCCTGGCGGTTGGCCCGGTAAAAATTGTCGAACGCCAATCCGGCTTCTTCCTTCGTCATGCCGATACCTCGATCCTCGACCCGAACCGACACCTTGTCCTGCCCTTGCGCCAGCGGTGCGACGGTGACAGTGACTTCTTCTTTGCCGTCAGAATACTTCAGCGCGTTCTCAATGAGGTTACGCACCGCCTGCGTCAATTGCGCGCGGTCCGCCAGTACATGCAGCGGCGCGTTGGCAGCGATCACATGCACCCTGCCCTGCCCGGCGAACTCGGCCGCCACAGTCTCGCGCACAAGCGCCGCCACCTCCACGCGCTCGCGCTCCAGCAAGCCTCTGCTGCGGGCTTCGATGCGGGCCAGGTCGAGCAGGTCGGACAGCAGGGCATTGAGCTGCCTGGCCCGGGCATGGATGGCATGGTAGATGCCGCCGCGCCGATCCGGCGCCACGACACCGGCGCTCAGCAGCTCGGCGTAGCCGGCGATGCCCGCCACCGGCCCCTTGAGTTCGTGCGCCGCCGCCGAGACGAAATGAGATTTCATGCGGTCGTGGCGTAGTTGCGACGTGACGTCGCGCAGCACCAGCACCAGGCCGCCGCCGCTGGCGGCATGCACGATGCGCACCTCGTAGGCGGGCGACACCGCCATGTCGAACTCGACAATGCCTGCGAACTCGCCGCCTGGATGGGCCCGGTCCAGTTCAGCCAGGAGTTGTTCGGCATGGCATGCCTGCCCCGCCGGCCGCCGGCCCCGGTAAAGCCAGTGGACGAACTCGCGCTGGGTGGCGCCGCGCAGCTGCGGCAACGACACCCCAAGCAGTTCGCATAGCGCGGTATTGGTCTCGTCGATCACGCGATCGCGGCCAAAGACGGCCACCCCGTCCGGCATGGCCAGGAACAGACCGCGCAGGTGTTGCTTCTTCTCGGCCAGGATGTCGCGTACCACGCTCTCGCGATCGGCCAGCATCGCAAGCTCGTGCAGCGCGGAGAACTGCCTGACCTGGAAGAACATCACGAGTAAGGTGACCACGGCGGCGATCACGATCACCAGGCGCAAACGGTGGTGATAGCTGGCCAGCGCAACCTCGCTGCTCATGCCCACCAGCACCGCCAGGTTGCGGCCTGGCAGGCGCTGGATGGCGTAGATGCGCTGGCTGTCAGCGCGCCCGCCGGCGTCCGTGACGAGGCCGCCGCGCGCACCGGCCAACGCCCGGCGCAAGTCGGACCCGGGCATCAGGATCTGACCAGGCTGGCGACTATCCTCGCTCCAGCGCGCGCGCACCACGAAGTCGTCGGTGCCCGCCAGCAGCACGACGCCGGATGGCCCCAGCGCCGCCCGCGAGAAAACCTCGGACAAGTAGCCCGGATCGAGCGATATCACTACCGCGCCGGCGAAGTGGCCGGTCATCGGGGCTACGATGCCCCTGGATAGTGGCACGGACCAGCGCCCGGTGACGCGTCCCACCAGGGGCACGCCGACGTATAGCGCCGGCAGCGCGCGTTTCTCATGCACACGAAAATACTGGCGGTCGCTCAGGTCCAGCGGTTCGAAGCTGGCGTTGCTGGACGAGCGCAGCCCGCCCTCGCGGTCAAGCACGGACACTTCCAGGAAGGGTTTGGTGGAGAAATAGCCGCTGCGCATCCATTGCGCCAGCGGCAGCACGGGCCCGCGCTCAACCACCACGCCACCGACCAGCGATGCGATCTGGTCGGCTTCGGCCAGCGTGCGTTCGGCATGTTCGCCAAGCAGCCCGGCCATGCGCGCCAGAGTGGCATGAACGTGCCGCAACTCGGCCGCGCGATCCCACAGCGCCCAGCCAGACAGCGCGCCCCAGATGCCGATCAGGATGACAAGGCTTGACCAGAACGGACTCCCCACGGAGCGATGCGCGCCTGCCAATGCCCGTCGGTAGATTTCCAGCCTCATGGGAAAGCTACCAGAAAACGAATATATTGTTCATCACAGCCGTGAATCGCAGCCTTCCATCTAGTCCGCTGTCCGCGCGTGCGGCCGGCGCCCCCGGCGCCGCTGCCCCGATGGCAGCCTGCCCGCGGCGAAGCTTCACAGTATGATCTATTCGGCTGCGCCAGTCCGCACGTCCTGGCCTATCGTCGCGGTACGCCACGCGCTGCCGGCCAGTTGCATCACGCGTCATTCCCTTCGACAGATCAGCGATGCTTTATCATAATTGCGTGTTTTCCTGGCATTAAGTTGCGCTTTCGCAGCTTTACGAAGAATAATGAAAACAATACGATGCGTAACGCCCCGACTGTACCGGGCGCGCCGCGGCAGTTGACAAGACTCTATGACCGATCTGCGTTTCTATTCCACCAAGACCGCCGCCGAAATGCTTGGCGTGTCCTTGCGCACGGTCCAGCTCTGGGTCGAGAACGGCCGGTTACCCGCGTGGAAGACCGACGGCGGGCATCGCAGGATCCCGGCCGACGCCGTCGACCGCATGGTGGCCGACCAGCGCAACCAGGCGGCGGCACCCACGGCGGCTGCCGCAAGACCATTTCGCGTGCTGCTGGTGGAAGATGACGAACACCTGCTGCAGATTTACCGCATGGCGCTGGAAACCCTCAGTCCGCCGGTCGAGATACTCGACGCCACCAACGGCTACGATGGCCTGTTGCTCATCGGCAGCAACAAACCCGACCTGGTCGTCCTGGATCTGATCATGCCCGGCATCGATGGCTTCCGCCTGTGCCGGACCATCGACGCGCAGCAGGAATTTGCCGCGACCCGGATCGTCGTGGTGACGTCTCTCGACAAGCACGCTATCGCGGACCGCGGCGGCATACCCGCGCACATCCGCGTTTTCTCCAAGCCGATCCCGATGTCGGTACTGCAGTCGCTGGTCATGACGTTGCAGGTCAGCCCCGGCGCGACAGCTTAGGATAGGCGATGGCGGGCTTCAGCCCCGGCATTGTATATCATTTTTTTCATAAAATTTTATGGGGCAGGTTTCACATTTACGCATTCCGCGCCCCGCGAAAACCGTACCGGCAAGCCGCATCGCCCCCGTCCAGGAGTTCCCCAATGTCTATCCACGAGCAATATCTGCGCGAAGCGGTACGCCTTGCCCAGGCCAATCGCGCGCGCGGCGGCAGGCCGTTCGGCGCGGTACTCGCGATGGATGGCGAACTGGTTGCGACCGGCGTCAACGACATCGTGCACAGCTTCGACCCCACCACCCACGCCGAGATGGAGGCCATCCGTGCTGCCTGCCGCAAACTTGGGCGGCCGAACCTGAAGGGTGCGGTGATCTACGCCAGCGGCCATCCTTGCCCGATGTGCCTGGCCGCGCTGACCATGACGGGTGTGGAGGCGGTCTACTACGCGTTCGACAACGCCGATGCGGCCCCTTACGGACTCTCCAGCGAAGCCGTGTACCAGGCGCTGCGCCTGCCGTTGACGCCGCCGCCACTGCCGCTCACTCGCCTGCCGGCGGGCATGACGGCGGCCGAACTCTATGGCGCGTAAGGCGGCAACGCGCGGGCATCACCCTGGCCATCACGCAGCGCGAAATCAAAGCGTACCCGTTTCTGCGTGAGTGCCCGGACCCTGCCGCGTACCCGTTTCTGCGTGGAGTTTGCGCGCCCTGGAGACTGAGCGTACCCGTTTCTGCGTGACATTTACCGTGACCCGGAACCCGGGCGTACCCGTTTCTGCGTGATGGAATCCAGGCGGCAATCCGGCCCGCAAACCCGCGCGGCAGCGCGCGGGACGACCGGTGCCGGACTTCCCCGGAGGATCCTCAGTAGGTCTTGTAGGGCAGGAATTTCCCCGACATTTCAATGCGCACGCGGTCGCCGTTGGGGTCGGCCTCGCGTTGCAGGTCCATGCGGAAATCGATCGCACTCATGATGCCGTCGCCGAACTCTTCGTGGATCAGTGCCTTGAAGGTGCTGCCATAAATGCTGACCAGTTCGTAGAAGCGGTAGATCAGCGGATCGGTCGGCACCGGGGTCGGCAGCGAACCCTTGTAAGGCACTGTGCGCAGCCACGGTTCGGCCTCCGGCGGCAAGCCGAAGATCTCCATAACGGCCCGCGCGCCTGCCGCGTCGAAGGCCATCTGGCCCAGGCAGGCGGCAGTCGTCCACTCTTTGCTCTTGCCGACCTTCCCGGCTACGTCGGCCCACCGGATGCCCTTGGTGACCTTGGCTTCGATGATCAGGTCGGTTACGTCGCTACGGTTCATTTGCTGTCCTTTCGGTTGAATGTGTCGGGTGTCGCTGGCACGGACGCTTCCCGCTGCGCAAAGTCAGGGAAGCCCGTCCGGACCGGTACAGGCGGCGGCGCGCGCGCTGTCGTATCGCGCCAGCGCGGAGAACGAGGTGGCGCCCGGCACAAAGGCCTGCAGCGCCAGCACAACAAGGACAATCGGCATCATCACGCCTCCGGCGCTTTCGTGCGCACGACCTCGAAACCCGGTGCGGCCGCGCGCGAATCCGCGCCACCGTGCGCACCCCCGATGCAAAAACCGCAGGCAATGTGGCGATCGCAGCGTCATGCCGGAAGCGGACCAGCTTGGGGACTCTCCCGCCCCCGGCGCAAGGTTCGTGCCACTGCGCAAGATGGAGCGCACGGCCGCTTGCGCCGTGCACCGCTCCGTCCCCGGCACTATCGGGCGCGCACTGCCACAGGGAATATCGGCGCGGATATGCACCCGCGGCCAGCCGCCGCGCCCCCATGCGGTGCAGTGCCGGGCACGGCCTCCCACCGCGCGCGCCGCGGTCTACGTGGCACAGCCATTGCTTGCATACAAGACCGCATACAAGCAAGAGCGCAACATGCCGCGCGCGTGGATGCATCGCCTTTCACGGCAATCTCCGTGCCGCATGGACTTTCGGATCCCAGCCTCCGCGCACCTCTTCAGTCCCCGGCCTGGGAACGGCGAAACCCTGGAGAAATGCCATGACCAAGCTTTGCGACGAGACGCTGGCGCATTACGCCCGCAGTGCGCTCAGGCTGCACGGCCTGGACCTGCCGGCAGACGCCGAGGCCCGCGTGATCGAACAGTTCCTGCGCGTCGCCGCGGTGGCCGGGCCGATGCTGGCGCGCCCGTTCGATGCGCATGACGCGCCGGCCCCGGTATACAGACCATGAGCGTCCATGATTCCCGCTTCGAGTCCGCGCTGACGATTCGCAGCGACATCGATACCGGCGCGCGCAGCGCACTGGATGTGGCCGTCGCCACGCTCGCGCGCATCGAGGCCTGCAATCCGCTGCTGCATGCCTTCACGGCCGTCACGCGCGAACGCGCGCTGGCCGAAGCGCGCCGCATCGACACGATGCGTGCCCGGGGCGCGCGGCTGCCGCCGCTGGCGGGCGTGCCCTACGCCGTGAAAAACCTGTTCGATGTGGCGAACGTCACCACGCTGGCGGGCTCGCGCGTGCTGGCGGGCAGCGCTCCCGCACGGCATGACGCGGCGCTGGTGGCCCGCATGCGCGAGGCAGGCGCGGTGCTGGTGGGCACGCTCAACATGGATGAATTCGCCTACGGCTTCACCACCGAGAACGCGCATCGCGGCACCTGCCGCAATCCGCACGATCTCGCCCGCGTGGCGGGCGGCTCCTCGGGCGGCAGCGCGGCCGCGGTTGCCGCGGGCCTGGTGCCGCTGTCGCTCGGCTCGGACACCAATGGCTCGATCCGCGTGCCGGCCGCGCTCACCGGCATCTTCGGCCTGAAGCCCACCTACGGACGGCTGTCGCGGCGCGGTAGCTACCCCTTCGTGCACAGCCTGGACCACGTCGGTCCCTTCGCGCGCTCGGTGGCGGACCTGGCTGCGGCCTACGATGTGCTGCAGTATGCCGACAGCCGCGACCCCGCCTGCGCGCGCCGTCCCATCGAAGCCGTGAGCGGGCAGGCGCCGCTGCGCGTGCGCGCCGCGCGCCTTGACGGCTACTTCGATGACATGGCCGGTCCCGCCGCCCGTGCCGCCGCACGGCGCGTGGCCGAGGCGCTCGCGGCAGCGGATGTCGTCAGCCTGCCTGGCGCTGCGGCCGCACGCGCGGCGGCCTTCATCATCACCGGCACCGAGGGCGGGCACCTGCACCGCGAGCACCTCAGGCACAGGTACGCAGAGATGGAGCCGCTCTCGCGCGACCGGCTGGCGGCCGGGCTGGTCCTGCCGGCTGCGTGGTACGTGCGCGCGCAGCAGGTTCGCGCGGCGTTCCGCCAGGAGATGCTCGGCGTCTTCGCGCGCACTGACCTGCTGATCGCGCCGGCCACGCCGGTGGCGGCGCCGCTGGCCGGGCAGGAGAGCATCGAAATCAATGGCCAGGTGCTTCCCGCGCGCGCCAGCCTTGGGCTACTCACGCAGCCCGTCTCCTGCGTCGGGCTGCCGGTGCTCACGGTGCCGCTGGCGGGGCCGGATGGCCTGCCGCTCGGCGTGCAACTGATTGCGCCGCCATGGCGGGAAGACCTTGCCTTCGCCGCTGCCCATGCGCTCGAAGCCATGGGCGTCGCGGCCTGCCCGCGGCCGTCGGCGTTGCTGGCGCTGGCTGCCGCATGAGCAGCGTGGAAATCCGCGCCTCCTCGCGCGCCGAAGCCGTCTATGCGCAGTTGCGCGACGATATCTTCGAGTTCCGCATGCTGCCCGGCGACCGTTTCACCGAAGGCGAGATCGCCTTGCGGCTCGGCGTGTCCCGCACGCCCGTGCGCGAGGCACTGCAGCGGCTGCAATCCGAGGCGCTGGTGCAGGTGTACTTCCGCAGCGGCTGGGAAGTGGTGCCGCTGGACTTCACGCGCTTTGACGAACTGTACGAGCTGCGCAAGCTGATCGAGGTCAACGCCGTGCGCATGCTATGCACGCACGCCGCGCCGGCGGTGGATCGCGGCGCGCTGGCGCGGCTCGCGCAGTTCTGGCGCGCGCCGCAAGCAGAGCGTCTGGAAGACGGCCGCCTGATGGCGCAGCAGGATGAAGCCTTCCATGCCGCGCTGGTCGCCGCGGCCGGCAACCGCGAGATCGCCGCGGTGCACCGGCAGCTGACAGAGCGCATCCGTATCATCCGCCGGCTCGATTTCACCTGCGCCGCGCGCGTGACCGCCACCTATGACGAGCACGCCGCCATCCTGGGCGAGATCCAGCACCAGCGCGCGGAGCGGGCCGTGCTGCTGCTGTCCGGCCATATCGAGGAAAGCCGCGCCGAAGTGCGCAAGATCACGCTGCACCGCTTGCAGACGATACGCACCGGCGGCGGTAGCCCGCATCCATAGCGCAAGCCATCACGGGCACCCGGCGGAGCCCGCCCCCCTCAAAGCGTACCCATTTCTGCGTGGGTCCGGAGACCACCGCAGCACGCCGGCCGCCCCGTGGCCAAGAGAGTCGACTGCGACCTGAGACGGCTCCCCCGCTCAGGCTGAACGCCAGGGTTCCGCCGCAAAGACGCCACCGCGCGGGCAAAATCTTTGCGCGAGTTATTTCCGATGTAACGCCACATTACGGGACCGGCCACGGTCCCGTTTAATTTTCAGCCTGCGACGGGCCGCTCGGCAAAATCCGCGCAATCAATGCAGGCAAGGGCTGGCGGGCGCGTGCAAGGGCAGCCGAAGGCATGCGGCGCAGGATGCGGCGCCTTGCGCAAGTGTGAGCAAGCCTTACAAGTGCAAGCACAACGGCGCCGGCCCGATGGCTACAGTAAGGCCATGTTCAACGCGAAGCCAGTTACGGAGTCCCCGACATGAAACGCGCCATCGCCCTGGTTGTCTTGCTCTCATCCGCAGCGGCCCTGCTGTCCGCCTGCATCGTGGTGCCGCCGCGCGGCGGCCCGCCGCCGTACCGCTACCACGACCGCTATTAAGCGGCCCCCGGTAGCCCACACGAAAGCGCCGACCGTACCCAATGCATCGTTCGCATCCCTGGAGCTGAATCTTGACGTCCTCCCCTGCCTAATGGCAGGGGATTCCCACACCTGGCGATGCACGTCCGCATCGGAGAATGTTCAGCGCAGCATTGGTATCACGGTCATGCACGACACCACAGCCACTACAGGTCCACTCTCTTATTCGCAGTCCTGCGATACCTTTCGGCCGCGTCGTGCTGTCTTTCGAACCGCACGCCGAACAGGACTGGGTCGAACCACTTTCGTTCACTTCCTCAAACGTGGCCCCGTGCGCAATCGCTTTGTAGCGGAGCTTGTCCCGGAAGGACGACCAGGATGCGTCGTAGACGCGCTTCGCCATCCTGGTTTTGGCGAGTTTCGAAGCCGATTTGAGCGCGTGCTTCTGCGTGCCATTGCAGAAGTTCCAGACTCACCGCTCGGCTCTGCTTGTTGAGCAGGCCGTTGAGCGACTTCACCCGGTAGCGGTAGACAAGAATCATGCCGCACATTCTAACTTGGGAATGCCGCCTGGCGGCGGCGCTCCTTTCACTCCCCGCCATGAATGGCGAGGTTTCTCGGAGCAAATCTGATGAAACGCCAACTGCTGCTCGCCCTCACCACCCTCGCCGCCGGCGCCGCGCTTGGCCTGATCTCGCCGGCCCAGGCCCAGGCATATCCGCCGGGCTATCACGGCGGCCCGTACATGCACCCGGCCCCGCCGCCTCCGCGCTATGAGCCACGTCCGGCCGCTCGCCCCGGCCAGGCCTGGGTCCCGGGGCACTGGACGGCCAACGGCGGCCGCTATGACTGGCGCGGCGGCTACTGGCAGCACGCGCGGCCGGGCCAGCGCTATGTGCCCGAGCGCTGGGTGCAAAGCCCGCGCGGCGGCTGGGTGATGCGCCCCGGCTATTGGGTACGCTAACGCGGTTCCCGCGCCATCGCGCAATCGTCCCCGCCTCGGCGGGGACGATTTCATTTCAGGGCGCGCGGTCTGCGCGCCCGCCCGGCCGCCACATGCGCCAGCCCCCGCCGCCAAGTGTGTGCTAGGGAACAGTCCCCCTCCGGGACCGGGCATTACAGTCACCTCACTACCCGTCACTCGGCTCGCCGCGAGGGCGAGCCAGGCCTCGTGCCGTGTGAAGGAGACGTGCCATGCCAGTCGACATGCAGATCGTACCGCTCATCCTTTGCGGCGGCACGGGCGCTGCGGCACGCCGCGATGCGTTCGGCAAGCTGGCAGCCTTCCAGGCCCGCCACCATCATGCGTGAAGCCGACACCATAGTGCCACCGGACGCACCGCCATCGCCGCTGCCGCGGCGGCCACGCGTTTTCGTGGCGGGACATCGTGGCATGGCCGGCTCGGCCATCGTGCGCGCGCTCGACGCGCGCGGACAGGCGGAGACGATCACGCGCGGCCACGCCGAACTCGACCTGGCCGACCAGCACCAGGTGCGCCACTTCTTTGCCACGGAAGCCATCGACACCGTCTACCTGGCCGCCGCCCGCGTCGGCGGCATCCACGCCAACAACACCTATCCCGCCGAGTTCATCCATCAGAACCTGATGATCGCGGCCAACGTCGTGCACGAAGCGTGGCGCGCTGGCGTACAGCGCCTGTTGTTCCTCGGTTCGAGTTGCATCTATCCGAAGCTCGCACCCCAGCCCATCGGGGAAGCGGCGCTGCTGACGGGCCCGCTTGAGCCCGCCAACGCGCCCTACGCCCTGGCCAAGATCACCGGCATCGCGCTGTGCGAGAGCTACAACCGCCAGTACGGCACCGACTACCGCAGCGTGATGCCGACCAATCTCTACGGTCCCGGCGACAACTACCACCTCGATAACAGCCACGTGATACCCGCGCTGCTGCGGCGTTTCCACGAAGCCGGCATGGCGCACGCGCAGCAGGCGCCTGTGTGGGGCAGCGGAGCGCCGCTGCGTGAGTTTCTCTACGCCGACGACCTGGCCGCGGCGTGCCTGCATGTGATGGAATTATCGGAGGACACCTACCGGAAAACCGCGCCGGCCGGCTTCCTGAACGTAGGCAGCGGCGAGGAAGTCAGCATCCGGGAGTTGGCGGGACTAGTGGCACAGACGGTGAGCTTTCGCGGCGAGGTCGTCTTTGACAGCGGCAAGCCAGACGGCACCCCGCGCAAGCGGCTCGACTGCACGGCGCTCACGACGACAGGCTGGCAGCCAGCCGTGTCGCTGCGCGACGGTCTCCGGCTGGCCTACCTCGATGCATTGCAAAGCGGCACGCTGGCCCACGGCACGGCACCGGCGCAACCTGGGGAGGCCTGACATGAAGCCACTGCTTCGCCATTTCGCAAAACGTGACCGGTCCCCGCTCGCCGCGGCGAACGGCCCGGCAGCAAGCACTGGCGCGCTATGGCCGGGCCAGGTGGTCTTTCCCACCGGCAGCGCGGATGCCGGGGCCTGGCGGCGGCGCCTGCAACTGGTGCGTGCCATCACACTCAGTCCCGGCGCGCTGGTGATACTGGCCGGTCAGAGCCGGCTGGACAACTGGGCCATGTTGCTGGCCAGCATGGTACTGGGACGGCGGCGTGCTGCCTTCTTCCACGGCGCTGCCTTTGCCAGCATGCCCGGCCGTTTCGGCGCGCTGGCCGACGCGGTGCTGCTGCGCCATTGCCATGGCGTCTTCGTCGGCAGCGAGCGCGGGTGTGCGCGCGCCATCGCCGCCGATGTGCCGCCGCGCAGGATCTTCGCCTGCCGCCCGCCCGCGGTACTGCCGGACCGGTTCGATGCCGGCACCGCGCTGCGCGAGCGCATCGAGCATGCACCAGCGCCACATGCGCCGAATTTCCTGCACATCGGCACGCTCACGCACGCACCGGCCCTGCTGCTGCTGCTACGCGCCTTCGCCGCCGCGCGACAAACGTGGCCGGCCGCCACGCTGTCGCTGGTCGGCACCGGCCCGGGCTACGGGCGGCTGCGCGCCACGGCCAACGCGCTCGGGCTGGGTTCGTCGGTACGCTTCCTGGGCACGATGGCGCAACCGGATTTCGCGACCGAATATCGCAAGGCGAGCTGCCTGGTACTGCCCGATGCGGCCCAGCGCTGGCATCCGCTGGTGCGCGAAGCATTGAGCTACGGCTGCCCGGTGGTGGTCAGCGTCAACAACGACGATGCCGGCGAACTGGTCCGCGATGGCGTTACCGGCCTGTACTTCAAGGCCGGCGATACCGCCGCGCTGGCGGGAAGCCTTGCGCAAGTGCCCAGGCAATTCGGCGATGCCGCCGCTACCGCCGCCCGTTGCCAGGCGATCGCGCTGGAAGACACCCCCGCATCGGCGGGCAGGGCCATCGCCGCCGGCTGCATGCGGATCATGGCTGCCAAGGAATAAGTGCGCACCGAACCCGAGCACCGAGGCAACCCGATACCATGAAGATACTGATGTACTGCCTCAACTACGCGCCGGAACTGACCGGCATCGGCAAGTACACCTGCGAGCAGGCCGAATGGCTGGCCGCACGTGGGCATGAAGTGCGCGTCGTCACCGCGCCGCCGTACTATCCGGCCTGGCGCGTCGGAGAGGGTTATCGCGCCTGGCAGTACCGCCGCGAGCAACGCGGCCCGGTGGAGGTGTCTCGCGCGCCGGTCTGGGTGCCGCGGCGGCCCGGCGGGATCACGCGGCTGCTGCACCTGGCGAGCTTTGCCTTGTCCAGCCTGCCCAGCGTGATGTGGCAGTTACGCTGGCGCCCGGACGTGCTGTTTGTGGTGGAACCACCCCTGATGTGCGCGCCGGGCGCGTTGCTCTTCGCACGCTTGAGCGGCTGCAAGACCTGGTTGCACGTGCAGGACTACGAAGTGGACGCGGCCTTCGCGCTGGGGCTGCTGCGCCGGCCCTGGCTGCGCCGCCTGGCACTGCGCGTGGAGCATCAACTGATGTCGCGCTTCGACCGGGTCTCGTCGATCTCGCAGGCCATGGTCTCGCTGGCGCGCGGCAAGGGCACGCAAGCAGTGCGTACGGCACTGCTGCCCAACTGGATCAACCTGCAGGAAATCGGCGCCGGCAACGCCGCGATGGCCCGGCGTGCGCTGCAAATCCCTGGCGAGGCCGTAGTGGCACTGTATTCCGGCAACATGGGGGCCAAGCAGGGCCTGGACGTCATGGCCGAAGCGGCACGCCTGCTGGCGAGCCACAAGCGGTTGCACTTCATCTTCTGCGGCGACGGTGCCGGGCGGGCAGGGCTCGAAGCCGCCTGCGCGGGGTTGCCACGGGTGCGCTTCCTGCCCTTGCAACCGGCCGGGATGTTCGCGTCGCTGCTGGCCGCCGCCGATATCCACCTGCTGCCGCAGCGCGCCGGCGCCGCCGATCTGGTCATGCCGTCGAAGCTGACCGGCATGCTGGCAAGCGCTCGCCCGATCGTCGCCACTGCGGAGCCGGAAACCGAACTTGGCCGCGTGGTCGCCCAATGCGGCGTGCTGGTGCCACCCGGCGACGCCGCCGCGCTCGCCAACGCCATCGACTCGCTGGCCGCGCAACCCGCTTTGCGCGCGCATCTGGGTGGCGCCGGCCGCCGCTGGGCCGAGCAGCACCTGGATCGCGACATGGTGCTGGGTGACCTGGAGCGCGCACTGTTCGCGCTGGTCAGCCACGACCCCGCGGGCGCGGCCAAGGCGATCGGGCCGGGCGGAGAATAGCGCGCCGCTCCGCAGTCCGCGGTCCTCCACGGAAAGTGACCTGCCGGCACGCCGGGACAAGTGCGCTTCCGTACGGCTCGGCGGCGCCGCGCTTCACCTCGCCACGCCGGGCCGGGTCACCGGGGCCTCCGAACCACATTTGCCAGACCAGCCCCGGGCGTTCACCCCCGGGAGTCGGTAGCAATTCCGCCGGCCAGCCATCGGACCACCGCTACTCGTCCAGAGGTGGGAAGCCGGGCTCATCCTTTTGCATTAGTCCTAATTGGCCATCCTCCCAGCCATCGGCGCAAGGGCACGAAAAATGCGCCCGCAAGCCAAGTTTCAATAGTGGTGCAAAGTGGTATCAGGCGATATTCAACCAACCCCCGAAATGGTGAAACAAAGTCGAAAATAAACCTCTCCGCGAGAGTATTCGTTTCACCGCTGAAACTTTCACAAAACGATTTGTTTCACCTCTGAAACTCGGCCCGGAGCTATTTGAATGGCGCTTGGATAACACCGCCAAGCCAGTGCCATCAACGATTTCCGTATTGTAAAAATTCCCTCAATCATCCTTTTGACAGGCTGAGAAAGGAGCGCTTGCATTCCCTCCAACCAGCCCATAAGATGATTTTAAGCCTGTTATGGGGCGAGATTTCTCGGGGTAGGGTTCGGGTCCTTCTTCTGGCTGCGCTGACGTAGTTCCACCCAAAACGGAGCACATTGCAGCACGGAAGCACGGGGTTACAGCGTACTTTGCAGGCGCCGCCAACATGCGCCATGCAGGCTGGCATTCCGTAACGCAAAAGCGTCCCGCACTCCCTGCTCCGATTAACGGGGAGTCATAAAAGCATGAACGCGTTGCTGATAGAGGAGCATCCTTTGCTCAGTCTCGGGCTGTTTCAAATGCTCGAGAACATCCACGGTACCGGGCACGTCGTCAACCTCTCGCCCACCGACATCGCCCACCTTGATGGTAGTCATCGCAACGCCGACCTGATGGTGTTCGGCATGCCCGCCGATACCGTTTCCGGCTGGCAGCAACTGGACCGCGTACGCGAACTGATCGCGCCCAAGCGCATCCTGGTGCTGGCCGACGCACTCCCGCTGTGGGTACCTTCCGCCGACAGTGCGCGCAATATCTGCGGCTGCCTGCCCAAGTCGGCAGCGTTGCCGGTAATCGAAGCCGCCATCCGGATGGCGGTCTCGGGTAGCCATGGCCTGCTGCTCGCAACCGAGCCGGGCGTGGGAGCGGCCCCTGCCGCATCGCGCTCAGCCCTGCCGGCAACGGCTTCGCTCGCATCGGCAGCGCCCTTGCCGCTGGCTGTCGCCGTGCAGGCCGATCCGCACGCGGTCGCCGCATGCGCCGCGACACCGCGCTCGGCACTGCGCAGCGCGCTGGCCAGCGCGCAATCGCTGTCGTCCCGCACCGACGACGCGGAGCCCAGTTACGACGAAGCGGAAATGCTCAAGATCACGCCACGCCAGTATGAGGTACTGGTACTGCTTGCACGCGGCCATCCGATCAAGACGGTCAGCCGCATGCTCAATATCTCGGTGGCGACAGTCAAGAGCCACGCATGCACGCTGTACCAGCGGCTCAAGGTCCGCAACAAGGGCGAGGCCGTCTACGCCGCCCTGCAGCGCGGCGCGACGCTGGACTGGGTCAGTGGCGACGAGCGCGTGACCACCATGGCGTCGGCAAGCACCCGGCGCAGCGAGGCGCACAGTGCCGGCAGCGCCGCGCTCTGACGACGCCAATGGTACGGCGGCCGCGCCGGCAGCGCGCGTCGCCGGCCGTCGCGGCGCCTGACGCCGCGACGGCGGAGACAGCACGCCGCCTCTGAGAACCGCTCGGCGAGGAAATCGGCAAACGCAACCGGTCCATGGCAAACCTGCACCGGCCATGGCGCGTGCGTTGCCGCGAATCGATCGGCCCGCCAAGTACCTGCCATGGAGGGCATCATGCCAGCCAGCACATCCCTGCCGAGCTTCTCGCTCTGCATCTGCACCCGCAATCATCCCGCCGGTCTGCGTCGCGCGCTGCATTCCGCGTTTGCATCGTCGGTGCCGCCGCACCAGTTGCTGGTATCCGACGACAGCACGAACTATGACACGCGCCAGATGATGCGCGCCGAGTTTCCCGCGGTGAGATACCTGGAAGGGCCGCGGCGCGGGAATGCCGCCAACCGCAATCGCATGCTCCCGGTCATCACGGGCTCCCACGTGCTGTTCATGGACGACGAGACGGTGCTTGGCCAGACGTTCCTGCAGCAGGTGGCCGAACGGATCGCGGATGACAATGTCTATCGCCGCGTCGGCACCGGCGGCGCCACACCACTGATCGTCACCGGCCCCAGCCTGAGCGACGGGCAGAAGTGCAAGCCTAAGAAGAGTTCATTCCTGGGGTACCCGTCGCTGAACTACTGCCACGGCGAGCGCCTTTGCTCGGTGGTGCTGCACAGCACGGTGTTTCCATCCGAACTGTTCCGGCACGTCGCATTCGACGAGAGGCTGGCCGGTGGCTATGACGTGATCGACCTGGCCAGCCATGTCGTGCTCGACGGCGGGTGCCGTATCGAGTGGCTCCCGAGCGCCGCCAACCAGCATATCCCCGGCGCCGAACCCCTCGACGCCGGCCACCTGGCCGAAGCCTCCCGCATCTATGCGACGCTCCACCGCTACAGCCACTACCAGCACCGCCGGGTAAAGGCCGGGATCTTCCTGCTGCTGGCACTGGCGCACAGTCTGGCATCCAACCTGCATCGATCCGGACTGCATGGCGCGACCGCGTTTTGCGCCACAGCCCGGTCGTTGTGGGCCCATCTGCGCAGTCCCGCCCGCGCTGGTATTGCCATCACATCGGGGACATCGGCGCAAACCTGACGCAAGGCTGAGGCCGCTGGCCGCGGCGGCCCTTGCGTACCCGTTTCTGCGCACGCTTGCAGCATGCTGTTCCCGTACCGGCCAAATGCGGCACCGCACTATGTGTGCTAGCAAACGGTTATCCGTGCATACCGGCAGTACAGTCCAAAAACCGGCCCTTGTCCGCATTGCACGCGGCGCGGCAGGTCGCCCTGGCATCGTGCCGCGATCCGGCTCGCCGCCCGGCGCGCTTTGGGTTGCTTGGCAAGAATCACACTCATCGGACATCGGAACGCTATGGGCGCAAACGAAGTGGAACCTCTCGGTCATGTGGCAGCAAGCAGCCAGGACATAGCACAAGGCTCGCCACGGGATGCGCGCCGGCGGCGCGCGCTGATTACCGGTATCACCGGCCAGGATGGCTCGTATCTGTGCGAGTTCCTGCTCAACAAGGGTTACGAAGTGCACGGCATCAAGCGGCGCAGTTCGCTGTTCAACACCGACCGCATCGATCACCTCTATGAGCATCCGCAGGCAGAAGACCGCCGTCTGGTACTGCATCATGGCGATATGACCGACACGGCCAGCCTGGTCCGCGTGGTGCAGCAGTCGCAACCGGACGAGATCTATAACCTGGCGGCGCAAAGCCATGTGCAGGTCTCGTTCGAGGAACCGGAGTACACCGCCAACACGGACGCGCTCGGCACGCTGCGTCTGCTCGAAGCCGTTCGGATCCTGGGGCTGGAAAAACAGACTCGCTTCTACCAGGCGTCCACCTCCGAACTGTACGGCCTGGTGCAGGAGATTCCGCAGAAGGAGACCACGCCCTTCTATCCACGCAGCCCCTACGCGGCGGCCAAGCTGTATGCCTACTGGATCACCGTCAACTATCGCGAGGCGTATGGCATGTATGCCTGCAACGGCATCCTGTTCAATCATGAGAGCCCGGTACGCGGAGAAACCTTCGTGACCCGCAAGATCACGCGCGCGATCGCCCGCATTGCACTCGGCCTGCAGGACACGCTGTACCTGGGGAATCTCTCGGCGCTTCGTGACTGGGGCCACGCGCGCGACTACGTGGAAATGCAGTGGCTGATGCTGCAGCAAGCCGTGGCGGAGGACTTCGTGATTGCCAGCGGCGAGCAGCATAGCGTACGCGAATTCGTCGAGCGCTCCGCGGCCGGACTCGGCATTACCGTGCGTTTCGAAGGCGAAGGCGTGGACGAAGTCGGCGTGATCGCGCATGTCGACAAGAGCCGTCCGGAGCTGTCCTCGCATTGCAAGGCCGGAGACGTGATCGTCCGGGTGGACCCACGCTACTTCCGCCCGACGGAAGTGGAAACCCTTCTGGGCGACGCCACCCGCGCGCGCGAACGGCTGGGCTGGTCGCCGCGCATCGGCTTTGAAGAGCTGGTGCGCGAGATGACCGAGTCAGACTTCTCCGCGGCGCGCCGCGATGCCCTGGTCAGGATGGCCGGCTTCCGTGCCTACAATCATCATGAATAGGAACACACGGCGTATCTTCGTGGCGGGCCACCGCGGCATGGTGGGATCCGCCATCGTCCGGGCCCTGCGCGCTGCCGGCGAAACCGACATTGTCACCCGCTCCCACGCGGAACTCGACCTGACCGACCAGCAACAGGTGCGCGAGTTCTTTGCCACCGAAGGCATCGGGCAGGTCTACCTCGGCGCGGCACGGGTCGGCGGTATCCACGCCAACAACACCTACCCGGCGGAGTTCATCCAGCAAAACCTGATGATCGCGGCCAATGTCATTCACGAGGCCTGGCGCAGCCATGTCGAGCGTTTGCTGTTCCTCGGCTCGAGCTGCATCTACCCCAGGCTGGCCACCCAGCCGATCAGGGAGACCGAACTGATGACAGGCGCGCTGGAGCCCACCAACGCGCCTTACGCCATCGCCAAGATCGCCGGCATTGCCATGTGCGACAGCTATAACCGGCAATATGGCACCGACTATCGCTGCGTCATGCCCACCAACCTGTATGGCCCCGGCGACAACTACCATGCCGAAAACAGCCACGTGATTCCGGGCTTGATCCGGCGGTTTCATGAGGCGCGGATCGCCGGCGCCGCCACGGTGGCAGTCTGGGGCAGCGGCACGCCAATGCGGGAGTTTCTCCACGCTGACGACCTGGCCGAAGGCTGCCGCCACGTGATGGCAATGTCCAGGGACGCCTATCAGGCCTGCGCCGCGCCCACGGGCATCCTCAATATCGGCAGCGGCGATGAACTCACGATCCGCGAACTCGCGATGGAGGTGGCCCGGGCGACCGGCTACCGCGGTGAAATCCGTTTTGACGCGACCAAGCCGGATGGCACGCCGCGCAAGCGGCTTGACTGGAATGCACTGGCGCAAACCGGCTGGAATCCGCGCGTCGACCTGGCAACCGGCCTGCGCCTGGCCTACGAGGACGCGTTAGCCAGCGGCCTGTTGGGCGCCGCGCAGACCGAGGCAGTTCCCATAACGTAAGAGGCCAGCGGTGCGACCTGTTGCCAGGCGATGGCCCAAGGAGACCGACATGATGCAAGATCTGTCATCGTTCAAAATGCCAGAGGGCTTCCGGGGACGCTCAGCGTTTATCGTACAGCTGTGGTGGATCGTCGAAGCAACGCTGTTCCGCCACTCGCTCCGCCGTGCCGACGGCTTCCGGCGATGGTTGCTAAGGCTCTTCGGCGCACGGGTGGGCAAGAAGGTCATCATCCGTTCCACCGTGCGCATCACCTATCCGTGGAAGATAACGATCGGCGACCATTCCTGGATTGGTGACGATGTGGAGCTCTATTCCCTGGGCGAGATCATCATCGGAAGCAACACCGTGATCTCTCAGCACAGCTACCTCTGCGGGGGCGACCACGACTACCGCTTGCCGGACTTCCCGATTCGCTCCCGCACGATCCGGGTGGAAGACGAGGCGTGGGTTGCCTGCCACGTGTACATCGCACCCGGTGTCACCATCGGCCACGGAGCCGTCATCGGTGCCCGCAGCGCGGTGTTTGAAGACATGCCGGCAAAGATGGTCTGCGTGGGCAGCCCGTGCCGTCCGATCAAGCCACGACTGCCGGAACCGGTTCTGAAGTTCGTGGAAAGCGCGGCTTAGCCCGCGCGTTTTGCCGTCATTCCCATGCGGTGCCGCGCGGCAGGCAATCTCGTTGCCGAGCCAATGGAATGCCGCGGCCTGCCGTCGTCGCCCGGGATCCGCATGGGCGGCTCACCGGGAGCACGAACCGGTTCAATCCATCTGTGCGCTCCCACACAGTATCGGCAAGACATAGTTCTTGCCTGAAGAAATGCTGCACTGCTACATTCTTTACTGGCCGGGATAATTCCAGAGCCGCTACAAAAGCCAGCAAATCAATCGTCGCCTGACATTCCGCGATAGCCAAGCGCAAGCCTGCGCCGTTGCAACACAATGCCATGCCGACTCAGCTGATATTGTCCGCAATGGCATCGGGGTGAACGGCGTAAGCCGCGAACCCAGACCGGGGATGCCGACGTTCATCTGTTTTCTCGGCAACCACAGGCAACCAGGCCTGTGGCGGACTTCTTTTGCGCGTATCTCGCCGTGGGACAGGTATCTGAAAATCGCAATTTTCATGGACTCGATCCCGACGATGAATACGCTATCCTCTCCGAATATCGCCCACCCGACGGACAGCAGCACACTGGCAAAAAGGGAGTCGTCCGAATTCAAGTGGCCGCCAGGCCATCGCGATGACGAAGATGCTGGCACCGCCGTCAAACCCTATTTCGAGCAGCTCCGCCCCTACCTCGCCGCCAACACCATGCTGCGCGGCACAATGATCCCCGCGGTGGATATTCCGCACGCAAGCGCTGGCATGAAGGCGAACGCGCACTATTTCAGCCATCCCCGGTGGATGGAGGACTGGCTTGCCGCCGTACACCGCTACCCGGAACTGCGCGAGCGCTGGCATGCCGCCGTGGGTACGCTGGATGGAAAGGTGCTGGTCGATATCGGTTGCGGTCCGGGGAATCTACTCGCCACGCTGGGAGGTCGGCCGCGCATCGCAATTGGCGTCGATATCGCGCACGGAAGCCTTGTGCACGCTGCCAGGGTCGGCTACGTGCCACTGCTGGCGGACGCGCACAATCTGCCGTTAAGGTCGGGGGTAGCGGATATCGTTGCCATCAATGGGTCGCTGCACCATTGCGATGACATGCCAACGGTGCTCAGGGAGGCGGCGCGCCTCGTGCGGCCCGGCGGCACGCTGATCATAGACCATGATCCCCAGCAGTCCGCCTGGGACTTTCGCGGCCTGGCATTGATCTTCTGGAACCTGCGCCTGCCAATCTACCGCTGGCTCAAGCGCGGGGGTCATTGCGCCGCGGACGATGAGCAGTCCTGGGCGCAGGCAACGGAGTTGCATCACAGGCCGGGCGACGGCATTTCCGAGCAACTACTCCACTCCACGCTGGAAGGCCTCCGGTTCCACATCGACATCTATCCGCACAACCACTATGTGGGCAAGGAAAGCCTGGACGGTGTCATGGGCCGCCAGCCGCTGAAAATCAGGGTGGCGCAAAGACTATCCGGCATCGATCCAAAATCCCGAGCCGCTGCGCTGAGCCTGCTCTGCGTGGCCAGGCGTGAGTTCGCAGACCGCTCCGCGCCGGGGTAAGGCGACGCGCCCGCCAGCCAAATGAAGGCTGGTGTGTCCTGCCGAACATACGCCCTCCCACACCAAAGGCAACACTTGGGACCATTGCGAAGGCCAGGGGCGCGGCGCCCCAGGCGCTTCATCGGGAGAACGCCCGCAGGCCAGGGGACGCGGCGCGGTGCCTGCGGCCCGCCGGACCACATGCCGGCCTTGTCCCTCCCATCCGCGAGCAGGCTGCCCGGTGGTCTGCCTTGAAATACTGAGAGGAGCCAGCACATGCGTATCCCGCTCAACGCGGTGTGGGACATGGTAATGATCGGGCTGATCGTCTCGCTGGTCAGCATCTGCCACTCCATGTCGCACGTCAGCACCCCCACGTTGCTGGCTTCGTCGCTCATGCTGGCGGCCGTCATCGCCGCACACTGGGTGATGCACAACAATGAGCGGCTCCCGTCGATGGCGGACGCGGCGGTGCTGCTTTTCGAGCTGATGTTTCTGCTCCTTGCGCCGAATGTCCAACTGGCCTTGCTAGAGGAGAACCTTGTCAACACCTCGGTACTCAACGAGACGTACGCCGTCATCACGAACCTGCTTTGCATGACCTTCGTGCTGAGCTACCTGCTGGCCAGGCGTTACATCCTCGCCCGCACAAGGCGACGTTCCGTTCGTCCGCCGACTCGCCATCCCTCCACCCGGCTATCGGTGCGTCGAGCGCTTTTGCTGGTACCGGTTGGCCTTATTACCGTCTACCTTTCAACGCGGTCCATCGAACTGGTCACGCTGGGGACGTTCGAATCATCGCCCGCCTACCTCCTCGAGCAAAAGTTCTTCTGCTTCATCCCGGTGCCGATGTTGTTCATGATTGTCGCGGCAAAGCGGACCCGCTTTCTGAAGGAACCGGTCTGGATTCTTTTGTTCCTCTTCTTCCTCGCCTGTGTACTGGTGAACCTGAACCCCGCAATCGAGAAACGCAATACGCTCGGTCCGGTCTATCTGGGGCTGCTGTTCCTGCTGGTTCCCGGCCTGGCCCGCACGTCACGCGTCCAGATCACCGTGCTCCTGCTTCTGATGGGGGTGTTCTTCCCCTTGTCTTCGGCCTTCACGCACACTCAAGTGGAGTCCTGGGATCTCAAGGCGATACTCGATCCCGATCTCTACTTCTCCCACTTTCTGCAGTTGCACTATGATGCCTGGGCGAATCTCCACACCATGGTGGAGCTCGTCGACCGCCAGGGAATTCAATTGGGCAGGCAGCTGCTTGGCACGTTCCTGTTCTTTGTTCCACACACCATCTGGGAAACCAAACCGCTGGCCACGGGCATCGTAATCGGACAGTACCTGTCAGCAAACTACCAGATGGATTTCGACAACTTGTCGGCACCTCTGGTCGCGGAAGCCTATGTCGACCTCTCCGTGTTTGGCGTCGTCATCGCAGCGGTGGCGCTTGCATGGGTAACGCGTTTGCTTGATAAGTTCTGCTACTCGGATAATCCTCTGGCGCAGGCCGCGGGAGTCTATTTTTCCCTCTATCTGATCTTCCTGCTGCGCGGCGCGTTGATGGTCGCCGTCGCCTACGGCTCGGGCGCGGCGCTGGCTTTCTTTGCGGTAGACCGTGTGATGCGTTACTGCCAAAAGCGCGCGCGAGCGCGCATTGACTCGCTGCCGGCACACCCGGTCACATCCTGAGCGGCGTCGGTCTCGCTGATCGACTTCCGAACGCCGCCGTGGCCCCTGGACCGCGGCGGCCGCACCACGCTACCGCCATCGCCAACGTCGAGCGGTGACTCGCCAAGCGAGTCCGTCCGGCGTCATGCCGCGGCTGGCGCGCGCCACTGCGCAGCCGTCGCCGGTGCGGATGCGCGGCACGCGTTCCGCCCCGAAGCCGCGCCGAATCTGTGTGCTAGCAAACGGTGCCGACGGCATGGCAGCCGTACATTGGCCTCAAACCGCCATTCCGGAGTTGGCGCGCCACTCGCGTTGCAAGTGGATATCCGAGGCTGAGGGAACTGAGAGGCAGGGCAGGATGATCGACATCTATCACAACATGCTATGGCCCAAATACAAGGGCGCGGTCTTCAGCGAGGCGTTCTCGCATGCACGCCAGCTTGGCCGGAGCGTGCGCTTTTCTCATGTAGTACCGACTGACGGCGGCCGCACGTCAATGAGTAACGTCGACGCGAGCTATCACAAGTATCCGCATCGAGTGCTGTTCGACCTCCCCTATGAAGCGATTCCCCGCTGGAAGCTTTGCCTGCGGCTGGTGCAGGAGGTGTGGCGCTCGCCGGCCGACATCGTGGTGATGCCCGGATATCACCTGATCGAGTACTGGGCCATGCTGCTTGCTTGCATGGTGCGCGGAAAACGGCGCGCCGTCTTCTGCGACGCCACGGCCATGGATCAGCCTAGCAATCCGATCAAGCATCGCCTGAAGGTATTCTTCTTCCGACACTGCGACGGCGTATTCGTCTACGGACAGCGCGGCTACGCCTACGCCGTGTCGCTCGGGGCCGAGCCGTCGCGGGTATTCGACCGTTGCCAGGCGGCGGCCCTGCCACATGGGTACCGCCCGGAACACGCAGAGAAGCGTCGCCTGGAACTGGCGCCATCACCTTCGTCTCCCAGGTTCCTCTTTGTCGGACGAATCTCGGAAAAAAAGGGGGTCAAGGACCTGCTGCGCGCCTTTGCCCTGGTCCTGCGCGAGCATCCGCTCGCCACCCTGGTCCTGGCCGGCCCGTGTGATGACAGGCAATCGCTGGACCGGCTCGCCGGCGAACTCGGCGTGACAGCCGCAACGGAGTTTCCTGGCCCGATGGCCATCGACAAACTGGCCGCCGAGTATTGCCGTGCCACGTGCCTCGTGCTGCCAAGCCATAGCGAGGCGTGGGGCCTGGTGGTCAACGAGGCGTTGAGCTATGGCTGCCCCGCGGTGGTCAGCGATCATTGCGGCTGTATTCCGGAGCTGGTGCTGGAAGGAGAGACCGGCCTGACGTTTCCGGTTCGCGACATCCAGGCACTTGCCGGCACCCTTGGGCGGGCGGTGCGGATCTTTAGCGATGTCGAAGCCACGGCCCGCAGGTGCCTGGAAGTCATTGGAGAGTACACGCCGGCGGTGGCTGGACGCACCATCGTGGACGGGTGTATCGCGATCCTTGAGGAGGCACGACGCTGAACGTTGCCGCGCAACGCACCGGCCGGCTACGCCGCGTGGTACCGCGGCCCGAGCAGGCGCACCTCGGCAAGAGCCGCGACAGCGGCGCCAGGCACGCCACGGAAACACAAGGCTATCGATGCTGAGGAACAGCATGTCCAATCGAGTTATCTTCCTGGGTCCACTGCCACCGCCCGTGCATGGCTATTCCGCGGCCTGCCTGCGCATGCTGGAACACTTGCGCAAGCAGGCCAGCGTCATCACGCTGGACACTGCCTGGGCGGGCACCGGCAAGCTCGCGCTGGCAGGCAGCCTCTGCCGGCGGTTCATGCTCTGGCTCCGGCTCCTGTACGCCTGCCTGTCGCAGCGGCCCCGCTCTTTCTACATGGGCATATCAGGCGGGCTCGGGCAAATGCTCGATATCCCCTTCGCACTCACGGCGCATCTCTTCGGCTTGAGGATCTTCATCCATCACCACAGCTTTGCCTACATCAGCAGGGCGCGCTGGTACACGCGTGCGCTGCTATGGTGCGCGCCGGGGGCCACGCATCTTGCGCTGTGCGACGGCATGGGCGAGAAGCTGATGCAGATATACGGCCTGCCCGCCACGCAGGTACGCGTTCTGCCCAATTCGAGCCTGGTTGACTTCGAGCAGGAGGATGTCCCCCAGCCATCGCAGCGCCACAAGCTCACGATCGGCTTTCTTTCGAATATCACCACGGCCAAGGGCATCTTCACCTTCTTTGCCCTGGTGCAACACGCCCAGGAACTGAACCTGGACATCGATGCGCGCATCGCGGGGCCTGTCGCGCAGGAAATCCTTGCCGATTTCAACGCGGAGCTCGCCCGGACACCCGCCGCCCGCTACGTCGGCGCGGTACATGGCGAAGCCAAGCATCGGTTCTTTTGCGGCATCGACGTGCTGGTGTTCCCCAGTACATATGCGAACGAAGCCTCTCCGCTTACCGTGCTTGAAGCCCATAGCTATGGCATTCCGGTCATCGCCAACGACCGCGGCTGCATTGCCTCGATGATTCGCGGCGACGGCGGCCTCGTAGTCGCCCAGGGAGCCGACTTCATAGCTGACGCGCTTGCGTTCCTGCGCAAGCAACAACCCCAGCTTACGCAAATCGCTCAGATGCAGGCATCGCTGCGCGACCAGTTCCGGATCGATCGCGAGCACGCAGGAGAAACCCTGGGTCAGATCGTCCAGATGATATGCCACGCTGAACATGCAGGCTAACGGTCCTGAATCTGAAATTCGTTGAATAGATAAGCCTGCCGAGACGGCGTGCACGCCTGGGCATGAAGCGCGGTAAGCGCTAGAGCCCTGCGAGCAATCGTGACGACGGATCTCGCGCGAATGGATACCCCGGGGGTGGGAACGGCATCTACATCTGCGCGAGCTAGCGCTGCAATAGCAGTCGGATTCCATGGCGCCCACTGCAAACCGCCTATGTGTGGCTTGCCGAACGGTGCAAGCATCGGCGGCGCGGTACGTTTGTGCCGAGCAATAGGAAGTTCGTGCCGGCTGTGCAGTGTTCCATGCGACGGATGTAGAAATGGCAGCCCACGGGAAACACGGGAAACAAGAGCGACGCTCCCCAGTGGACCCAATCGACACCTCCACCCAACTGGATCCTGACCTATTGCCCAAACTATGCGCCGGCACCGTCCTTGCATTTGAACGTCCTGTGAGAAGCGTCAAATCCGAGCTTTGGGGTAACTGTTAATGCCGCTCATTCAAGCCGAAAAGGCGCCGAAGTCTCTCGCTCGGCTTTCCTCATATCTCTTTCTTGTTCAAATCGCGGCCTATGCCTTGCCGTTGGTAACAATACCGTTGCTGACTCGCGCCCTGGGCAGCGATGGATACGGTCGCCTCATATTTGCGACGACCGTTGGCTCCTACGTGCTGCTGCTGGTGGATTTCGGCTTTAGCCTGTCCGCCACACGTGCGATAGCTGTCAACCGGCAAAATCGCGACGCGCGCTCCAGGATCTACCTGGCCACAACACTCTCGAAGTCCGGTTTTCTTCTGATTGGCGTGCTATTGCTGCTCGTCATAAATGCCATTATTGGCGGAATTGGCCCGGATCCAAAATTGATATTTATTGCATTGGGCAATGCAATTTCATCGATTCTGATGCCAGACTGGTATTATCAGGGCACCGAACGAACTCATATATTCAGCGTTATTGCCTTGAGTTCACGCCTTGCCGCATTGCCTCTTCTCTTCTGCTACGTGCATAGCCCGTCCGATATTTGGGCTGCGTTGGCCATCAATTGCTGGATGCCCTGCGTCGGCGGCCTGGTCGCGACGGGATACCTATGGCTATCGCGAGAGATAAGGCTGGTACAAATCAGCGCCACGGATGTCTGGGACCACATAAGGTCGGGCGCACCATGCTTTGTCTCAATGGCAGGGGTGAATCTGTATACAACCGTCAATATGACAACGATCGGCGCGACACTGGGTCCCGCCGCCTTGGCGTATTATGCCGTGGCAGAAAAAATCGTAAGGATTTGCGAACTTTGCAATATGCCTATTACACAGGCCGCCTATCCTAGGGTAGCCGCTGAAGTAGCGGCATCGAAAAGCCGTGCAAAGGAATTAATTAAGCGCATTGCAAGCGTCCAACTGTGCATCGCGTTGCTGCTATCCAGCGTGGTTATCATATTCCCGGACTTGATCGTCAAATTGCTTTTCGGCCAATCCTTCGGACCAGCCGTTGCCATCGTACGCATCGTTGCATTTATTCCGTTAATCAAAGCCCTATCAGGGGTTTTCGGAACACTGGTGATGCTGAATTACGGACTGACAAAGAGTTATACCAGCACGATAGTTGGCGCCGGCGTGCTGAGCGTCTGCCTTCTTCCAATTATGTTGCGCGCTAACGGCGCCGAAGGCGCAGCGATGAATTGGCTGATTGTGGAAACAGGAATCGCCATTTGCATGATTCTGATGGTGAACAAATCAAACGTCCTAAACCTGGCTCCAAGATGAAGATCTCCATCATTATTTGCTGCTTCAATTCCGCAGACCGGATCACGCAGACGTTGAAGCATTGCGCCAATATGGCGCAATCTTGCCTGCCCGCAGACCAGTGGGAGATAATCGTTGTCGACAATAATTCCAGCGACAATACCCAAATGATTGCCAGGCTCGCGCTGAATGAGCCTGCTTGTTCCGCACTCAGAATTGTCAAGGAAGGGCGACAAGGCCTGGCATATGCGAGGCGGACGGGCGTCTTGGCATCGCGCGGCGAATTCATCTGCTTTATCGATGATGACAACCTGCCCTCGGAGGATTATTTTCCAGAAATTATACGGATCTTTGAAAATGAGCCAAATATCGGACTGATCGGCGTCAGTACGCGATTGCCCACTGGCTCAAGATTTCCCGACGATGTTCAGGTACATGCCACGAGCTATGCTGTGGGACGGCAATACGATCAGAGCGGCCGCCTCGATCATGGCTCTTCAGTCTGGGGCGCCGGAATGGCTTGTCGGGCAGCCGTTATCATCAGGCTCTATTGCTTTGGTTTTGTTCCCATTCTCAGCGGGAGAGCAGGGAAATCACAATTGGCTGGCGACGATACGGAACTATGCCTGGCAATTAATTTGGCGGGCTACGACGGATGGTACCAGGATAGCGCGCAAATTGTACATGCGATCGATCCTCGCCGGATGAACCCGGTCACCCTGAGGAAGATGATTTCCGGCTTCTGTGCAAGCCGCCCCATTATTTCGCGATACGCAAAAATTGCAAATGGGATGGCACTGGCAAGAACCGTCGGATTTGTTCCGATCTATTATCTTTCGACCGCCATCCAGATAACAAAGCTTACTTGCATCTCTCTAAAAAAGCGAGCAGAAAAATCATCGGATATGGATCTCTTATGGCCGAGAGTCAGGGGGCTATTTATTGGCTGCCTGCTGCTCACGAAAAAATACCGCACGCAATCCGTGAACGTGAAGAGAATTGATATAGTAAAATCAACATTCAAGGAATGAGCAAGGAGTTCGTGTTTCAATGCTGCCTGCGGCGGCCACGGAGTAGTGAAATGAATATACTTCATGTTACCCCAACACTCAATCCCGCCACTGAAGACGTCTCGGCGTACGTATCCCAGTTCTGCCTTCAACTTGAATTGATGGGGCATACATGCAACGTCATAACCCTTGATAGCAGCAAGGAAGCGCGCCATTGGCCCTCGGATATCTCCTGGGAGGCGGTTGGCGATAAAAATTCCAAGTTCGGTTTTTATCCAGCCCTCTGGCACCTGCTGAGTCGGCGCGCAGCCGCGGCCGATGTAGTGCTGATTCACGGCCTTTGGCAATTGCACTCCATCATTTCCGGGCATATTTGCAGATCGCTTGGCATCCCATACTATGTTTTTCCACATAGCACGCTGGACCCGGTCACAAACAAAAAATACCCATTAAAATACATAAAAAAAATAATATATTGGCTCGCCTTTGAATGCAAGAATCTAAATTTGGCAAACGATATATTTTTCACGAATCCTGAAGAACAGCGAAAGGGAATCACTGCCTTCCCGTTTACAAAATTCCAGGGAAAGATTGTTCCAACAGGAATCAAAAATTCCGTAGAGGATTTGGCGCAGCGCACCGGCTCCCTGGCACAGCACAGACCGAACGGCACTCATGCGAGAAGGCTCTTGTTTCTTGGGCGGCTGCACGAAAAAAATGGCTGCGATATATTGATAGATGGATTTTCCAGAGCACTCTCCGCCGTGGAGGATATCGAACTGGTTTTCGCGGGCCCGGGGCCGGAAGAATATATCAAGGAATTGAGAGTCCGCGCGGACGCCGGTGCCGGCATAGGGAGAATACATTTCACTGGATTAGTCGAAGGCGATGAAAAGTGGGGGCTCCTGTCAAGCGCGTATGCCTTTATATTGCCGTCACACCAGGAGAACTATGGTCTGGCCATTGCTGAGGCATTAGCCGCTTCAATACCCGTAATCATTACCAACCAGGTGGATATTTGGCGCGAAATACAGAGTAGTGGTGGAGGAATTGTGAGTTCGGACGATGCGGAAGGGGTCTGCTCGGCAATCATCCGCATGATGCTATTGCCCCGGGAGGACTGGATAGCGATGCGTAGCAGTGCGCGACGCTGTTTCGATCGAAATTTCGATATCGCTGCTGCGGCATGCAGGCTTATCGAGGCTATGGATTGAGGAAGATTCCGATACACGGAATCAAACGACGGAGCGGGTATCCTGAGCACGGCAGGCCGGTCATCCGCCCGGCCGCCCCGAATCGCGCCCGGCACGACAAGGACCATCCTTCCTACAGGAACTTGCGCAGCACCGCGCTTCCAAGGGCGCGCAGCGTCGCCAGCGGGCCGAGCCTGGTCAGCAGTATTCCGAATTTCTCCAGCCGCTTACGGTGCGGGTGCGCTGCGCTCATTCCGCTTTCCTCTGTCGACGACAGCGTCACGCCGAGATAGTAGAACGCTTGTTTGGAGAAGCGGAGGTAGTACTGCAGCACGAAGTCCAGGTCGGCGTAGATCGGCCAGCGCTCGTCATACCGCAGATCGCAGATCCAGAATGCCATCGCCTGGTGGCAGGCATGGATGATCCCGGCCTTCAGCACATCGACGACATCCGCGGACTCGTGCCCACGCACGGTGATATTGTCGCCATACACAAGACGGCATTCCGGCTTTTCCCTGACCGCCTCTGCGATTCTCTTCAGGGCGAACTCATCCGCGAAACAGTCGCCCGAGTTCATGAAGTTGACCCAGTCCCCGGTGGCATGGCGCAGGCCCTTGTTCATGGCGTCGTAAATGCCGCCGTCCGGCTCGCTGATCAACACATCGATTTCCCGCCGTCGCGCCCGCATGAGTTCGACCGACCCATCCTTCGAGCCGCCATCGATCACAAGGTACTCCAGGTCAAACCCAACGCGTTGCTGACTGGCCACGCTGTCCATGGTGCGCGCCAGGCCATCGCGATTGTTGTAGTTCACGGATATGACGGATATTCTTGTCATCTCGAACCCTGAAAAAAAGCGGCAAAAAAAAGAATCGCTGCCATCAGGGAAGGGCGGCCCGGGTTGCGGGACGTCTCCCGACAGACAACGACATGCTCTCCCGGTTTCCCGCCGGCGTCAGGGTTTCGTCTGCGCACGAGCCGGCCGCGGCCGAGCGCGGTACAGTTACCTCGGCTGACGAAGAATCCGTAGCGCGCCCCGTGGCAGCATCCATAGCGTGGTGACTGAATTGGCGACAATAAGCGCGATCACAACGTACTGGAAATTGATGTTGCCCGTGAGCAGAAGCAGCGCACCCAGCACGCCAGCAACCATCAGCTCGGACATGCCCATCTTACTCAGACTTGCGAACGCCTTAGCCCCCATTAACACCGGAATGCCCGCCTGCGTTGACACGATGATTGCAAAATATAGCGCGCATAGCGATGCCGTGGCATTTGAGATCACAAACTCGGACGACGTCCAGAACGTAATGACATAACCACCGAGAACCGCTGCCCCGGCAATCACCAGAACGCCGTAGGCGGTATAGAGCAGGCTCAGCTTCTTGTAGAGCGCAAGGAGCCACTGGGTATTCCCGTCCAGAAGATGGCGATGGGCAATCGGCCAGAGCGGCTGGTTGATCATCCATACCGCGCTGCTCAGCAGCATGTTGGCCCTGAACATCAATGCAAGCAGGGCCGCGTCCTGCGCGCGTCCGGACTCATAGCACAGAAGCACCGCGCCCTGCTGCAAGCAGGCGCCAGAGAGTTGCGCCAGCAGGAAGGCCCTGGAATTCACAATCAGCTCCCTGGCCAGGCCCGGCGCACGAACCCCATGCGGCAAGCCAACCCGCCTCAGCACACTGGCGAAGCAGCCGAATTTCGCCAGGATGAAACCCAGTTGGCTGGCGACGAACAGGGACACCACGTCCGCCGTGGCGTCCGACTGGGACGCCACATAGATGAAGAGGACATTCAGGATGTTGGACGCGGCACCAATGAGGTTGTTGACATGCTGACGGCTTTGTCCCTGGTTGACCGACTCTCCGAGCGAGAATACGAAGATCAGCGCATTGCAGCACAATGCGGCAATCAGCAGATTGAAATACTCCGCCGAGAACAGCTTGGCGCCGCTGCCCTCCAGCACCGGCCGGAACGCCAGCGCCAACACGATCACCGCACCAAGCAGTGCGCTGAGCCATAGCGCCGACTCAAGCACCACGGCCGGCAGTGTGCCTTGTTTGCGTTTGTCCGCGGCATGCGCCGACACCGTCGGCCATACGCCGATCGCCACCAGGGTCAGCCAGGTCGTGATGCCGTAGTAGACCATGATCGCGCTGAAATCCTCAGGATTGAGCACTCTCGCGAACAGCGGGATGCTGATGACCTGATAGGCAACACTGGACCCCTTCGAGACAAAGGAGCTCATCACGGCGAGCCGGATCGACCTCATATCCTGCTTCTCTTCCGCGTTCGCCATGCCATCGCCGAACTCAGCGGCCGTGGCGGATCGGGCGTCCGTGGCTCCCTTTCCTTGCATCGTTCATTTCCTTGTGATCGGCTCGCCTGCCGCGCATCACTGGCGCTGATTCCGCCATCGTGCGGGATGCCGTTGAAACCAAGAATGTGCGCCAGCAAACAATGCGCGCGGTGGGCCCCATGGCGCAGCGGCGTGCCACACGAGCCGTGTTGGCATGGCGATCAATTCGGGCGCGGGCGATGTCCTATAAGTCTCCATAGCGCCGCAGCGCGATGCTGGCGCTCTTGAGCTTCGCAGCCAGTTCGGCGGGCTGGAGCAACGGCGCGGACTCGTCCCGCCGCCAGGGCTCGGCGAAGCCGGGATGAACCGACATCTCTGTCACGCCATCGCGCAGGATTGCCGGCAACCGCAATGCCCAGCCGGGCTCGCGCGGGTCCGCCGCGATGTAGTAATCGGTATGCCGAAGGCCGGAAAAGTGATGCAGCAACCATACATTCAAGGCGCCGCGTATCGCATTCTTCTGGAAATAGCAGTTCTGGGGCCGGCGGGCCCATTTGATGCCAGCCTGCAACATCTCCTGTTTGATCGCGCGGATGACCGCGGGGTACTTGTGCAGATGCCCATGCCCGTCGACATGCGTGACCTGCACGCCGTGATCACGCAATTCGGTGAGCTGCTGGCGAAACGCCTCTCTTATATCCTTCTCCGCAAGCAGGCCTGCCATGGCGCGTACCCGCTGTGCCTTGCACGGCCGAAGCATGCCGTCGCCGCCGCAAAGGGACGACTTCCCAGCCTGTGCTGCAAGCCGCCCTTCGACGATATTGAAATGCAGGCCGAATGACAGCTGCTTGCGATGCTGCCTGGCATAGTCATAGGCCAGCCTGGACGCGGGACACCCGGCCAGGATGGTCGCGCTGGTGAGAAGACCGCCTTCGAAGCAGGAAATGGTCGCCCTGACGGTGTCTTCGTCATACCCGAAATCGTCGGCGTTGATGATCAAGCTTCGCATCGTCTTCTCCAGCGCTAGCCGGGTTGCAGGAAGGGAGAAAGCGCGGCCCGAGGGCAACCCCGAGCCATGACACGCCCCTGCACGCAGGCTACCCAACGCCACTGCCCCAATCCGTGCGCCCGCCCACACTCGATCCCGATTCCGGCCACGCGGCGCAACCCCGCGGCCAGTGTGCGACAGCGCACCGAATCGGAACGAGCGGCTTCCTAAGATGCGATCATCCGTGGACATGGCATGCCTTGCGATGTCCGTTTGGAACAAGCATGGAGAATACCGTGAACGCATGCAATGATGAGCCAGAATTCCGCACCGGCGCTTCGCTTCGCAATACGTTTCTCTCGCGCCTGACCTTGCTCGGCGCCTCCGCTTTGCTGGCAGCCTGCGTTGCCGCCTCGCCTGGGATGACGATGAGTTCCCGGGCCTCTACCACCGCGATGGGGTCGGATGCCGAGGTCGACGTGACACCGATCACCCTGGACCTGGTTCGTGAACTGAAGGGCAAGAGCAGGCCGACCAATCAAAGTGTGGAAGAACTGTACGCGACACCGCAGCCTTACCGGATCGGTCCCGGAGACATTATCTCGGTGGTGGTCTGGGATCACCCTGAACTGGTGTTTCCGACGCAGACTTACAGCATCGGCGCCGCGTTCGAGATTCCGACCTCCAGCGGCGGCTCCAATGTGCCCGGCTATGTGGTCAGCGCCCAGGGCGATATCCAGTTCCCGTATGCGGGCGTGCTGAAGGTGGCCGGGAAGACCGCCAACGATGTGCGCGACCAGATGGCGCGCATCCTGTCGCGGGTGGTGAAGGATCCCCAGATGACGGTCCGCGTGCTGGGCTTCCGCAGCCAGCGCATCTATGTCGACGGCGAGGTGAAGACGCCGGGCATGCAAGCCATCGACGACGCGCCGATGACCCTGGTGGAGGCGCTCAACCGCGCCGGGGGCGTACTGAACCTGACCGGCGACAACAGCCGCGTGCGCGTCACGCGCGGGGAGCAGAGCTGGTACGTCAACATCCCTGCCCTGCTCGCCAAGGGAGTGGATCCCGCACGCATCATGCTGCGCTCCGGCGACATCGTGCGCGTCGAGCAACGCGAGGACAGCAAGGTCTTCGTCACCGGTGAAGTGGTGCGGCCGGTTTCTCTGCTGATGCGCAACGGGCGCATGTCGCTTAACGAGGCGCTGGGAGACGCGGGCGGTGTGAACCCCGGATCCGCCAACGCCGAGCAGATCTTTGTGATTCGCAAGACGGCCACCGATGAACCGAAGGTGTTCCACCTGGACGGGACCTCGCCGGTTGCGCTGGCCATTGCCGAGGGCTTCGAGCTCGAACCCAAGGACGTGGTCTATGTCGACGCAAAAGCGGTGGTGCGCTGGAGCCGGGTCATGAGCCTGCTGATCCAGCCGGTCGTGGGCACGGCAAGCATCGCTCGTCCGTAGTGGAGACAGCGATGATCCGCTCGATCCTGGTCGTTTGCCTGGGCAACCGGTGCCGCAGCCCGATGGCGGAGAGCCTGCTGCGGCGCGCCTTGCCCAACTGCCGCGTGCGCTCGGCGGGACTCGACCCGCCAGTGGGCGCTACCGCCGATCCGCGCGCCGCCAGCCTGCTGGCGATGGAGGGCTGCACCCTGGAGTCCCATCGCGCCGTTACCGTCGACGAATCACTGATCGCCGTCTCCGACCTGGTGCTGGTGATGGACAACGAGCAACGCGACGAGCTGGAACGGCTCTACCCGCAGGCACGCGGAAAGACATACAGGCTGTGCGAGTTCTCACATGTCGATGTGCCAGACCCATACGGTGGCTCACAAGGCATGTTCGTGCTCGTGTTGGGGTTGATCAAGCAAGGGGTTGAATCGTGGTCGGCTCACATACAAGCGATCGCGCCGGCAAACAGCTACGGGGAAGCGTCATGAATATAGTCAATTCGCGGAATCAGGCTCCGGAGACGTGGGACGATGGCGGCAAGCCGATCGACTTTACGTCCTATGTCGATGTGCTGGTCCGCTATCGCCGCACATTCCTCGTCGTGGCCGGGGGGGTGATCTGCGCCGGGCTGGTCTATGCGATGCTAGCCAAGCCGGTCTATCGCGCGGACATCGTCGTGCAGGTCGAGGACAGCAATGCCGGCGCTGGCGCTGCCGGCAAGCAGACGGCAAACGTCACGCCCGTGTTTGACGTCAAGCCGGCTGCCTCCGCGGAGATCGAGCTGCTGCGCTCACGCATGGTGGTGGGCAAGGCGATCGACAGTTTGCGTCTCGACATCAAGGCCTCGCCCCGTTATTTCCCCGTCGTTGGGCAAGCCATCGCCAGTTACAACAAGGAGTTGTCGGCGCCCGGGCTGTTCGGCTGGGGCGGCTTTGCCTGGGGCCAGGAAAGCATCAGCGTGCCGAGCCTCGAAGTCCCGCCCAAGCTGGCCGACAGGACGATCCAGCTGACCGCGCTGGGCGGCAAGCAGTACCGCGTGAGCTTCGCCAGCAATGATGTCAAGTCGACCGGCACCGTGGGACAGCCGCTAACCATCGACACACCGCAAGGCAAGGTCAGCATGTTGGTCAGCGAGCTTGATGGCCGGCCTGGCAGCGTCTTTTACGTGCAGCAAATACCCCGCGCCGCGGCCATCGAGGAGTTGCAGGAGAGCCTCATGATCCTGGAGCGCGGCAAGCAGAGCGGCGTGATCGGCATGACGCTCGAAGGCAACTCCGCCGAGAAGACGGCCGCCATCCTGAATGAAATCGGCGCGGAGTACGTCGAGCAGAACGTGCGCCGCAAGGCTGCCGAAGCCGAAAAATCCCTGGCTTTCCTCGATCGTCAGCTGCCCCAGCTGAAGCAACAGGTGGAAGCCGCGGAGTCGCGCTACAACGCGATGCGCAATCAGCGCGGTACCATCGATCTGAGCGAAGAGTCGAAGCTCATCCTTGGCCAATCCGTGCAAATCCAGACGCGCCTGCAGGATCTCAAGCAAAAGCGCCAGGAGCTGATTGCGCGTTTCACGAGCAATCACCCGACCATCGAGATCATGGACTCCCAGATCGCCAGCCTGAATGCACAACTGAATGGCGTGACCGGGAAAATCCAGAAACTGCCGGATGTCGAGCAGAACGTGTTGCGCCTCATGCGTGATGTCAAGGTCAGTACCGAGCTCTACCAGTCGCTGCTGAACGACACCCAGCAACTCAGGCTGGTGAAGGCAAGCAAGGTCGGCACGGCACGCCTGGTGGATGCCGCCGAGGTACCGCTCAAGCCCGTGCGGCCCAACCGCAGCATGATTGCCGGCGTGGCGCTGGTGCTGGGCTTGCTGCTGGGCCTGCTGGCCGTTGTCGTGCGGCGCTTGCTCGACGGTGGCGTCAGCGATGCCGACGAGGTGGAAAAGTCGACAGGACTGACGGTGTACTCCACCATCCCCTTCAGTGCGCAACAAGCACGCCCGGAAGCCGCCAAGAAGGCGAGCGGCAAGGACGGCGGGCGCTGCGATGTGCTGGCTCACCTGGAACCCGGCGACCCGGCCATCGAGAGCTTGCGGAGCCTGCGCACCGCCCTGCAGTTCGCCCTGGCCGGCAGCCGCTCGCGTGTCGTGGTGGTCACCGGTCCGGCGCCGGGCGTCGGCAAATCGTTCGTCTGCGCGAACTTCGCGGCGGTGCTGGCCTCCGGCGGCAAGCGCGTCGTGCTGGTCGACGCCGACCTGCGCCGGGGCAGTCTCAATCATCGCTTCGGCGTGGCGCGTAGCCCGGGCCTGTCGGAGGTGTTGACCGGCATGCCGCTGAACCAGGCGATCCGCCGTCAGGTCATGCCTGGGCTGGACGTCATCCCGACCGGCACCGAGCCGCCGCACCCGGCGGACCTGCTGCTCGGCGAGGAACTGGATACCCTGCTCGATACCTTGAAGGCACAGTACGACGTTGTGCTGATCGACACGCCCCCGGTGCTTGCCGCTTCCGACGCGGGCATCCTGGCCGCCAAGGCGGGCGCGGTCTTCATGGTGACCCGCGCCGACCAGACCACTGTCGGCGAGATCACGGCGGCGGACAGGGCCATCCAGCAAGCCGGCGGTGAGATCAAGGGGGTGCTGTTCAACGGCCTGCGTATCGATGGCCGCTGGTACAGGGCGCACTACCACTTCGGCAAATATCGCTATCTCAACCAGTACGGCACCTCACGCATCAAGCGCGCCTGAACCGCCGCCACGCGCAAAGGGCCGATGCCGTGAGGGCATCGGCCCTTTTCCTTTGGTGGCCGTCCGCAAGACAAGCCTCGCAATGGCAGTCGAAAACAATGACTGGGGGACAGGGCTTCCGGCGCTCCCGGCTGGACGAAATCCAGCCCTCGCGGCAGCCCTATGGATTCGCGGAGTTGAACAGCCCCACGGTGCGGTAGGCGGGCTCGGACGCGAGAGATGGCGCTTGTGGCGATTCATCCGTCGCCGCGGTGTCGGCCGCCAGTTCGGCTTCGTGCCGCATGACGTGCCGGACCAGGAACTCCGCGAATGCCTGGCGGCTCTCGGGCAGGAACAGCGAATGGTCCAGGCACGGCAGCGTGTGCAGCTTCACCCGCTCCAGCTCGCTGAGGGCCTTCATGTCGCCCCCGAAGCAAAACGCTGCTTCCTCCAGGCCGAGATCGCCCGTGCCATAGAGAAAATCGGTGTACACGCCACGCCGGTTCAGCTCGCCCATGGCATGGCAGGCGAAGCCGCTGACCGTGGCGATGTCGGCCGCGCCGCGCAGCCGTGCCATCAACCTGGCGTGGCGCTCGGCGGCACGGCGCGCGACCCGGCCAGCCAGGCTCGACACAATCGGCCATGCGCGAATCTCGCCGCTCAGCAGGCGCTGCCAGTTTTCCGGCTTGCGTGCCGCCACGAGGTAGCCTCGCATCGATTGCAGCTTGCTCCCGGCCGAGGCGTCGTCGGCAAGATCCCAGCGGAACTTGACGAGATTCGCCATGACCAGCCCATTGACACCCGCGTTGGCAAGCGCCGCGTGCAAGCTGAGATAGGCGCCCGAGCAGACGCCCGCAAGCACGATGCGCCTGAAGCCCCGGGCTCGCATCCACTCGACCGCGGCGCATACGTCCGCGCACGGCTGCGGCGAATAGATGGAAGGAATGCTCATCTGCCTTGCCGCTGCCGGGCTATCGCCAAGCGCGGCTACGTCGAGCCGCAAGGCAGCCACGCCCAGGCTGGCGAGCTGGCGCGACAGCGTGACGAAGATCCTGCCATCGCCGACATGATGGTTGCCACCGGTATTCGGGAAAATCACCGCGGTGCCGGCCGGCAGGCGCTCGCGTGGCGCGCAAAGGATGCCGAACAGGCGCCCCCCGCCCAGCCAGACCGGCTGTTCGAAGCCGCCATCCACTTGCAAACCCTGTGTCTGCCTGACGCGCGGCTCGCCGCGGTGCGGCCGCGGCCGCGCGGGCGCGGCGCCGGGCCGCAGCCAGTCGAGCAGTCTCCGCCAGGCCCGCTCGGGCACCGTGGCATACTCGGCCGACTGCATCATGGCGGGGTATTCGTCAAACCCGCCAAGTTCGACTTGCACTCCCGCCGCTTGGTAGCTCGCCGCCAGCGACGCCACCGCCGAGGCCGCGCCAGGCCAGGCATCCAGCAGCAACACGCGTGGCGCCGGGCAAGCCTGCCGGTGCGCCAGGTTCAACGCGCCAATCCGGGCCACGGTTTCCGGTACAAGGCGGAATGCCAGGACTTGCTGGGCGCCGTCCTGCGCAGGCGCCGCGGCGAGATCGGGAATCGCCCTGCTCAGCCAGTTGCCGTGGAGTGCCCTCAACTCGCGCAGGTAGGTACGGCCATTGATCGCGGGCGCCAGCAGGATCAGGCCGGCGGCAGCCGTGCTGTGGTGGGTAGCCATGGCTTCAGCCGCAAGCACCGCGAGTGTCGCCCCGAGGCGCAGGCCGCAAAGCACTATCCGTTCGACGCCGGCCAGTTCGCGCAGCCGTGCCGCGGCCGCGACAATGCTCGCCACGGCCTGCTCGACGAACCTGGGGTCATCGTCGCCGCCACCCGAGTCGCCGCTGCCCGGATAGTCAAAGCGCAACACTGGCAGGCCCGCGGCGGCAATATCATCAGCCAGGTGGCGCCAGGCACGATGCGACCACATGGCTTCGTGCCCGCCCGGCGCGCAGAGGACCACGCCGGTTCTCCCGGTCTCGCCGTGAAGCCAGCCGGCACAGCCATGCAATATGACGCGCTTCATGCCGACTCTCCGCCCGGGCGCTGCTTTCGCCTCCGATTGCGGCGCTGGCAAAGTCCACGCAGAAACGGGTACGCTCGCCAGCGCCAGGCACTATGCCATCCGCTCCACGCCGGCTGCGCGCTCCAGCTTTGGCACGCTGGGCGCGGGCTCGGGCATGCCCAGATAGGGATTGATGCTGTTGAACTCGGCACGGTTGCTGCGGCGCGCCGTCACGCCGTTCAGAATGCCGCCCAGAAGCCGCGCATGCGAACGGGCCAGGCGCTTGAGCGTCTCCTCGACCTGATCCGGCGGTGTCTGGTCCGCGCGCACCACAACCAGTGTCGAGCCGGCAATATTCGCTACCAGCGTGGCGTCGGCCACGGCCATCACCGGCGGCGTATCGACGATCACAAGGTCAAAGCGGCTAGCGCACAGGCGCAGGCATTCCGCCAGGGCGGGACGCATCAGCAGTTCGGAGGGATTGTGAGGCGTCGCCCCCGTGGTCAGGATCGACAAGCCGCTGACGACGGTGGGACGCACGGCGGCAGCCAGCGTGAGCTGGCCCGCCAGTATCTCCGCCAGACCGCCTTCAGCCCCCTGGTCGAACCAGCTCGCCACCTTGCCCCGGCGCATGTCGGCGTCGATCAGCAGCACACGCTGGCCGGCTTCGGCAAACAGCACCGCCAGGTTGATGGCGGCGAAGGTCTTGCCCGCGCCCGGTGCGGGGCTGGTCACGGCCACCACGCCATCGGCCGCGCTTCGCAAGCCGAAATGCAGCGCGGCGCGCACGCTGCGCAGGCCCTCCACGGCCAGGGAATGCGGGGCGCTTCGCGCCAGCAGATAGCGGTCGTGCAGACCCTGGCGCAGCAAATGCTTGATGAAATCGGGATAGGATTCGTCGAGCGCCTCCAGTGCCTGCCCCGGCTCGGGGCCCTCCAGCCGCGCCGCGCCCGGCGCCGCGAAGCCAGCGGCAATACCCAGGCGGACCTTGGCCTCGATGAGACGTTCCAGCTCTTGCTGCTCGCGGCTGTACGCAATGTCCCCGAGCATGGGCATGCCGAGCAGGGCTTCCGCTTCGTTGGCGCTGGCGACGGTCTGCTTCGTGCGCTGGCGCACGCTCACGCAGGCAATGCCAAGGCACAGGCCAAGCAGGCCACCGCCGGCGGTCAGCGGCCAGGGCCCGGGGCCCACCGGCGACATCGGCACCACCGCATTGTCGACGACGCGGACCTGACTACTGTGGTCCGAGACAATCAGCGACAGTTCCTGGACCTTGTTGCGCAAGGTCATGTACATGTCCTCCGCCACTTTGACGTCACGCGTGAGCGACACCGACTCGCGCTCCGACATCGAAAGATTCTGCATGCGCGCATCCAGCTCTTTGCGCTCACGCATCATCTGGGTAATCTTGTTGTCAACCGTGCGCACCTCGTTGGATTCCGTGGTGAAGCGCTGCAGCAGTCCGGTACGTTCCATCTTCAGCGCGGCGATCTGCTTCTGGTAGTCGATGCTGCCATTGAGGTAGGACTGCGCGTCCTGCGAGGGCTGCATGGACCCGGAGCGCGAACGGTAACGCGTCAGCGCGGCTTCGGCGCGCTCAAGCTCGCCCTGTACGCGCGGCAGCTGGCTGGAGAGGAATGCCAGCGTGCTGGCCGCGTCATCGCTGCGCTGCGCGGTCTGCCCCGAAATATAGGAATTGGCGACACCATTGACCAGCGCCGCGGCCAGTTTCGGGTCGGGATTCTGCCAGGTGATTCGCGCCGTGCCGGCTTCGCCCTCCTCGCTGCTGACCTTGAGCTCCCCGGCGATCGTGCTGACCATGGCCGCCAGGTCGTGGCGCGTCATGGTGAAGCGCGTGCCGGGCAGCGCATCGACGCGCGTCACCAGCAATTCCACGCCGTTGCCGGTGGCAGGCTCGCCGACCCTGCCCTCCAGCAGAACCGCATCCGCCGAGCGCAGCACGAAGCGTTCCTCCGGCAAAACCTCGAACAGCAGCGGCACGTTGAACAGGTGCTCCGGCACGGTCATCTTGTCCACCACGAGCCGCTGCGCGCCCCACGCATAGCCAAGGTTCGCCGGCCAGGGCGCGCCAAACCTGCCCGGCGTCGCAAAGCGGGCCGCCACGCTGCCCAGCAGCGGCGCCCGTAACGGCTCGGCGGAGATATCGAGATGCAGGTTTTCCACCACCGGGCCGACCATCGCCCGGCTCTTCAGCAAGCCGATATCGAAGGGGGCGGGCTTCGCGCCGCGCGCAACCCCCTGTGTGGCGGCATCCCTGGCGCCAATCTGCACCAGCGCCTCGGCGCGGAACTGCTGCGGTGTCGACAGCGCCAGCAGCGCCGCAACCGCGGCGCCCGTCAGGCCAGCGGCAAGGATCCAGCCGATATGGTCGAGCATCGCGCCCGCGGGCACGATGCGATCCGGCGCGACGCCGGCAAATGACTTTTTGCTCACAGCAAATTCCCCCGCTAGGTTCGTCCCCGCCGTGCCCGCGCAGCGGGCAAGCGAGGCCTGCTCCCGTACCGCAGTGCTAACCGCGCCCGTAGTTATCTTCGAACCGGACGATGTCATCCTCGCCCAGATAGGCACCGGACTGGACCTCGATGATTTCCAGCGGTGTCTTGCCCGGGTTCTCCAGCCTGTGCAGCGTGCCGATCGGGATATAGGTGGACTGGTTCTCGGACAGGATGCTGACCGTGTCGCCGCAAGTCACGCGTGCGGTACCGCGTACCACCACCCAGTGCTCGGCACGGTGGTAATGCATCTGCAATGAGAGGCTGGCTCCCGGATCCACGACGATGCGCTTGACCTGGAAACGCTCGCCGTGATCGATGGAGTCGTAGCAGCCCCAGGGGCGCTGGACCTTGCGATGGTTCACCACCTCGCATCCGTGATCGGAGCGAATGCGCTGGACCACGTTCTTGACGTCCTGCACATGCGCCTTGTCCACGACCAGCACGGCATCCGCCGTCTCCACCACAACCACGCCCTGTACCCCGACGCACGCGATCAGGCGTCCCTCGGAATGCGCCAGGCAAGACGAAGCGCCATCGAACAGCACGCGTCCCCGCCCCACATTTCCTGCTGCGTCCTTGGAAGCGATATCCCAGATCGCGGCCCACGAGCCAACGTCGGACCAGCCAGCGTCCAGCGGCACCAGCATGCCGCTCACGCCGGGCAAGGCCTCCAGCTTCTCCATCACCGCGTAGTCGATGGAATCCGACATACAGTCGCCAAAGGCTTCCTTGCCAATGCGGAACGTATCGCCGCTGCGCTCACCGGTCTCATATGCAGCACGGCACTGCAGGTACATTTCCGGCTGCAGCTGGCTGAGTGCCTTGAGCCAGACCGACGCCCGCACGACAAAAATGCCGGCGTTCCACCAGTAGTCGCCCGATGCCACATAGTGCTCGGCCAGTTCCAGATGGGGCTTCTCCACGAAGCGCTCGAGCGGGAAGGCCCCGCAATGCTCGTTCACGCCGGCGCGGATGTACCCGTAGCCGGTTTCCGGTGCAAGCGGGCGCACGCCCAGCGTCACGATGGCGCCACGGTCGGCATGCTGTATCGCCGTCGCCAGTGCCTGGCGAAATGCTTCCGGGTCCGCCACGCTGTGGTCCGCCGGGGTCACGACCAGGACGGCATCCTCGGTCTCCCCCAGGCCGCCGGCCGCGTGCAGCGCGGCCATCGTCAGCGCGGGCGCCGTATTGCGGCCGCAAGGTTCGGAGAGGATCCGCGCGGGCTTGCCGGCTCGCTTCATCATCTCCGCGATCATGAAACGGTGGTCCTCGCCGCAGACCACCATCGGCGCCACTTCCTTGCCGGCCGCACGGCCGGCCAGTTCCGCCAGGCCGTCGAAGCGGCGCGCGGTGGCTTCCAGCAGCGTGTCATCGGCAACCAGGTTCAGCAACTGCTTGGGATGCTGCTCGCGCGACAGCGGCCACAGCCTGGTGCCGGCGCCGCCGGCCAGGATGACTGGCTGGATCGCGGTTATCGGCATGGACTGCACGCCTGCATCGGCGGACACTGCTATTGCCGCGCCGTCCGGCTGGTACGCGTCCCGAGTCGTTGCGTTCATCTTGCCTCCTTGCCTGCCGCAGCCCGGAAAGGCTGCGGATACTCGCCACGTGCGCGGAACACGGACGGTGCATTCTTCATCCGGGGGATCACCGGCGCGCATGCACTCGCGCCGCACAGCGCTCGGGGTAACGCTTCCGGACGTGAGGCCCGCCTGGGCCGGACGGTCCGGCGCATACTGACAGCCAGTGTAGGGAGCGGGAGCGGGGGTATCTGTTCGCTGCCGCACACGCCAGCCGCCCGGCTGTCCCCGCGCAAATGCCCTTGCCATTGTCGTGCCCTCTGTTGGGCAACGAACGGATGGCAAGCGCCAATACAGTTGCAATGGCAGCAAAGGCGCCTATCGGTTTTCGACGGACCGGGCAGCGCCGCAACAGACGCAGGAGACGGAAGATGAAACGGGACGCTGTACTCATAAGCGACGGCGGAGCGGACAATATGGCGCGGGCAAGGCCGCGTGCCGCCCGCCCGGCGGAGCTTGCCACCAGTACAGCCGCTACCGTAAGCCATCCGCACGCGCTGCATGGCGCGGAGGCGATCTGGCAGGAGACCAACTGCTATATGGACCTGTGGATCGAGCTGTTGCATGGCCGGGGACTCGATCCCCGCGCCGCGCTGCCATTCACGGTGACGCAGGATTTCGAAGGGGACCATTTCACGTTCTTCAAGTATCCGCAGATGGACCTGGAATTGCTGTACGGCACCGTGGTGCAGGAAATGCCGGTCTATGACACGCTCGAGGCCCACGTCGTCGCACAGGTCAGCCGCGGCCATACCGTGCTGGTGGAACTCGACAGCTACTACCTGCCGGACGCACGCGCGACCGCCTATCGGCGCGAGCACGTCAAGACCACGGTGGCGATCGACCGCATCACGCCGGCGGCGCAGGAGCTTGGCTACTACCACGGCCTCGGCTATCACACGCTGGCCGCAGAGGACTACCGCGGCGCCATGCGGCTTACGCCCGAACTGAGCGGCAACGGCAACATACTGTTCCCCTATGCCGAGTTTGCCCGGCAGGCGAGAGCGCCGCTGCGCGCCCGTGCGCTGGTCAGTGCTTCGGTGTCGCTGATGCGCCACCACCTGACCCGGCGCCCCGCAGCCAATCCGGTCAGCCAGTGGCGCACGGTTTTCGGTGGGCAGATGGAAGTCCTGCTGGCGCGTGGAGATGCCTACTTCCACCAATACAGTTTCAACCTGCCGCGGCAGCTCGGTGCCGGATTCGAGTTGCTTCATCATTATCTTGGCTGGTTGGCCGAGCACGATTACAGGATCCCGGCGGCGGCGGCACTTGCGGCCCGAGCCGTTGCCACCGAATGCAAGGTGCTGCAATTCCGCCTGGCGCGGGCCGTGGCGCGCCGGCGGCATGACGACTGCGCGGACTGCCTGGAAACGCTCGAGGCGTCCTATGAGCGCGCCATGGCCGGGCTGGTCTCGGCGTTCGGCTGTGCGACTCGCCTTCACGCCTGAGGCCAGCGTCGGCATGCCGGCCCCGGTGCGCCGGGGTCCGCTCTGTTCAGGCGTGCGCCAGGGCAGGCAGCAACCGGTCGTACTCGCGTTTGACGAGCTTGTAGCATTCGCACGATTGCTTCTCGAGCCCGCAGCGGTCCAGCACGGTGATATGCCCGCGGCTGTGGTGGATGAGTCCGAGGTCCTCCAGCTTTCCGGCTGCCTCTGTCACGCCTTCGCGCCGGACACCGAGCATGTTCGCAATCACCTGCTGCGTGATCACAAGCTCGTTGGAACTCATCCGGTCGATCGCCAGCAAGAGCCAGCGGCACAATTGCTTGTTGAGGGAGTGGTGGCGGTTGCAGGCCGCGGTCTGCGCGATCTGCGTCAGTACCGCCTGCACGTAGAGCAGCGTCACGCGCTGCAGCACCGGTGTGCGCATCAGCTCATTGCGCAGATCGCGGGCTGCGATGCGATAGGCGAAGCCCGGGCTGCGCACTTCCACGCGGCTGGGCATGGTATCGCCGCCGGTGACGACCGGGATGCCGACCAGGCCCTCGTTGCCGATGGCCGCGAACTCGACCGTGGCACCATCCTCGAGCAGCGAGAGCATGGAGACCACTGCCGTGGTGGGAAAGTAGACATGGACGATGCGCTGTCCCGAATCCGTCAGCAACTCCCCCGCGCGGAGCCTGACCAGCTCGAAGTGCCGGCACAACACCTCCCACTCGTGGCGCGGCAACGCGCTGAGCAAATGATTGACATGCAGATCTGACCGATGCGTGATCATTTTCGGACCTCCCTTGGACCCTAGGATCACGGCTGGTGCCAGCAAGACATGCTGATGCCCTTATGACTGAGCACTACTGGCAATGCCGTTCCACCCGTTGCAAACAACCGCTGACTTTCTGCCAGCTGGTGTATCTGTATTAAGCGCCACGCAACTCCGTTGCGACACTGGGCAGACGGCTAGTACTAGATCATCCCTTGGTAGGTTGGAGATGGCACGGGTGGAGACCGGCGGTCGTGCCCGCCTGGGTGCGCAAGCGAGGCCCGGCGGCTGCGCAGGCCATGCCAGGAGCGGGAATCAGCGGAGCGTCCTATGCGTTGTAGCTGACCGGCCGGTCCGCGTTGATGGCGTGAATCTCGCCCGAAGGGATGAGCGCACCCGGGGCGGGGGAGCCGCCGTCATGCATAAGGCGGATACGCCGGCTCTCGCCGGGAGCAAGATGAAACCAGTCTTGTGCCGGTTGAAAGACATGATCTTCGATATGCACCCAGCGCGCGAAGCGCTGTGTGCTGATTGTGAGCCACCATTCACCCGCCACGCATTCAACTACAACTTTCAGGCCTGGCGGCTTGAGCGCGCACGCCCTGCGATCCGGCAGGTAGGCCATCTGGCTCAGCAGTGCACCATCGGCCCCTGCAAGCGAGGCCACGACGACGTCGTGCGCCGGCGGACCAAACCGATAGGCGTAGGTGAAATCGAAGAACACATCCGTCAGCGACGCGGCCTCGATGCGGTGCGCCTCGCGTGGGGCAAGCACGAGGTCCTGCGTGGCTTCGGCCACCACCGTCTCGCCGCCGCGGTAGCAGCGCAGCGACAAACGCACCTGATGCGGCTCCGGCGATTCGTTGAGCAGGTGCAGGTGCAAGCCGTTGAGCCCCTCGTCCGTGAACAGCAACTGCAGCGGCTGCCAGACCTGCCGCAAGGCATGCCAGGCCGATTTGGGACGCGCGCATGCGTCCACGATCCCCCAGCCCGGCCCCGGCAGGAGATCCTGCAGTTGCCAGACCAGCCCGCCAGCGCAGGTGGAGCCCACGCGCCGCCATTCGCTGAAGACATCGGTCATGATCTCGGCCACCACCGCGCGTGACAGTGCCAGATAGCGCGCCGGCTGTTCGTAGCGCAGGCGGGGGGGATCGACGTCATACAGCGTACGCAGATAGAAATCGCGCACGTCCTCGAAATCCCACGGCGCGCCTGCATCGCGCGGCACCCGTGCCTTCCAGCGCGGATCGTGCAAGGGCTGGCCAAGGTCGTGCTCGGCCAGGGTGCGCTGGCAAGGTACGTTGGCAAACGCCAGGCATTCCGCGGCGAAACGCACATTGGCGAGACGCGCGTCCGCCAGGGGTCGCTGGTAGGCGCCCACGCCGTAATAATGGCTGACGCCGGTATCGGGCTGGAAGGGCCATGCGCCTTCGCAAGGTGAGTTGCGCACGTAGACGACATCCGGCCTGTGCGCGGCCACCAGGCCGGGGATCAGCGCTTCGAACAGCGGCTGGCGCCAGGCCGTGCGCGCCGCACCCATCATGGCGGCTTGCTGCTCGGTCTCGCTGCCACCGCACAACACCGCGACGCTCGGATGCGCGCGCGTGGAAACCAGCCACTCCGTCACCTCGCACGCGGCGTCGTCCATCAGCGCAGATCCCGCCATGCCGTCGCTGCCGCCATAGTCGAAATTGGCGAACATGAAGTCCTGCCACACCAGCAGGCCGAGTTCGTCGCAGAGCCGATAAAAGTTCTCGCCCGGATAGCAGGTGACGCCGCTCACACGCACCATGTTCATGCCGGCCCCGCGAGCCAGCGCCAGCCAGCGTCCGACCGTCTCCTGCGCATCCGACAGGCCGTGCAGGTCGTGGCTCGACGCGCACGCGCCACGGCAGAAGAGCCGCTCGCCGTTGATGCGCAAGGCAAAGGCGCCTGGCGCGGCGCCGCGGTCGGCCTCGATGGTGCGAAAGCCAATGCGGCCGCATGTCAGCGTGCCGCCCTGCAGCGCGGCATCTATGCGGTAGAGATAGGGCTCGCCGTGCGTGTGCGGCCACCACAGCCTGGCATGGGCGATGCGCAATGTGCCAGCCAGCGTGTGGGCATCCAGGCGCCGCAACTGGCCCGCGCAAAGCGGTTCGCCGTCACCATCGACGGCACTGAAGCTGCCATGCTCGGGCGCTTCTCCCGGAAAATGCAGCCGCAGGGACACCACGCCCTCATGCCCCTCGATCCGGCTGGAGAGATCGGCGCGCATGCCGTGCGACGCATCGTGGCCGGCCGGGTCAAGCAGTTCGACCGGGCGCCACGGCCCCACGGCATGCACCGGGGGACACCAGCCGGCCATATGGCCGAGCAGGGTGGTGCGCACCGCGCGCAAGGTCGCTGGCGCGATCATCCGTGGCTTCCAGCGGACCGCGCCGCGCTGTGTGCGCAGCCACGGATACATCGCGCGAAAGCACAGGTGCAGCGTATTCTCGCCCACCAGTTCGACTTCGATCTGATGGCTCACGAACATATGGCGCGCGGTAAGCACCAGCGCACCGTTCAGCCACACCTCGGCCAGCGTGGCCAGGCCGCTGAACCGCAGCACGCGGCGGCCACTGCCCGCGAAGTGCACGCGGTACCAGTGATCGCGCTGGTGCAGCGGTGGTGGCGCGGCATCGTCCCATCGGCCGGCGGCACGCAAGGCGCCCGCCACGGTGCCGGGCACGGGGGCAGCCAGCCAGCCGGCGCCCTCCGGCAAGGCGGCCGGGCACCCGGCGGCGCCGGCGGAGGTTTCAAGCCACACCCACTGCCCGGACAACGGCGCCCCTTTGACCGCGACGCCGTGCAATGCCGGCAAGCCGCGCCGATCGGGGGCGAAGTCGCGCGCACTCACCCGCCAACCTCGCCGAAGTAGGCAGCCAAAGCCGGCACCGTCGCCTTGTAGGACATCTCGAGCTGATCGAAGCAATCCTGGCAGGGATCGGGCTTGCGGCTGATGACGGCACGCATCAGCCGGAACTGCATCACCATGGCCTCGGAGGCAATGGTGTAGCAAGCCTCGGCGATGGTGTCCGGCAGCGGCTGGCCATGCATCACCAGCCAGCGCAGGTAGCAACCCAACAGCTCGAAATTGGCGCCCAGCTGGCGCAACACGCTCGACGCATAGGCCTGGAATCCCGGCTCCCCACGCCCCATCATCTGGTCCAGGTGCGCGGGGAAAACCGTACGAAAGGCGCTGATGGGATTGACCCGCGGCCGCCGTCCCAGGTGGCGGCGCAGCATGTCAAGCGAGATCCGCACCAATGCGGCATCGGTCTGGGGAGCAAAGCGGCGCCGCACCACTCTCGCTTGCGGATACGGCGCGATATTCTTGTCCTTCAGTTCCGCCGGCAGCCGGAAGATGGCCTGGTACTCCTCGCCGCTGACCGTGTGGTAGCCGTCGCCATGGTAGTAACCGGCGGTCGAGGCCTCCGGCACCAGCAGGTCCACACCGATGCAGGAACGCGCATGCAGGCGCCGGTAGCCGGCGGCGGCGGCATACGGCAGGTTGAAACTGTCGACATCAAGCAGTACCACGTTGCCGCGGCATGTCTGCGCGGCAATGTGCCCCTCCAGGTTGTCGTACACGGACAAGTCGTGCACGGTGACACCGTAGAGCCGCTCGAGATCGCCGAACGGGAAACTGAATAACGTGAACTGATCGCCCTCGAAATCCTGGCTCACGGTAAATGCCAGTGCGGCAATGGGCTCGAGTTCCCAGCCATGCAAAAGCTCTATCCACAGATCGACATTGCAATTTGCGTGCGACCACACCGGGTTCCCGCCGCGCAGACCGAGACCGCCGCGGCCCCCCAACTTGGGTGTTCCATGCATTACGCGCTCCAGAGCCGCTCGCGCACGCCTCGAGGCCAGCGCGCCGGATCGAGTCCATGGTGACGCAGCAGTGCAAGCCCGAGCCGCTCGATGCCAAAGCCCACGCAACCGGTATGGGCGGTGCCACCGTCGTCTGTCCGGATGCCCCACAAAGCACCGAAATGGTCCAAATGGTAGTTGAAGCTCATACAGGCGGTAGGCGGCGCCCCGTCATTGACGGGAATCAGCAACTCGAACTTGAGCCGGAGCTCGCGCTGGCTGTCGGCCACTATCCTGCCGCCTCGCCCGAAGAACGGATCATTGGCCACGTCGACTTCCACCGGGAGCTCGAGCGCCTTGCCCAGTTGCAGCCCGCGCTCCATCCATAGCTGACGGAATGCCACGATGCGCTCGGCCGGCCCCAGGCACACGTATTCCCTCTGTCGGAACAACTGCATGCGCGTCGGCTCCAGCGAGGGCTCGTGCCGATAGCAATAGGACAGGACATCGACCACCTTGCCCTGCCACGGCAGCGGTCCTCGGCGCGCCATCGCCGGGTAGACCGGATAGCAGGCTGCCGGTGTCAATACCACGCCGGAGAATGCCTGCTGGTCGGTCCACGCGTCGCCATCCTCCAGCCGTGCAAGCAGGCGGCGGTGGCCGCGGTCGTCGCCGCAAAAGCTGTGGACGGTGCCGGCCAGCTGGGGAAAGCTCTTCATGTATTCACTGGTCTCGAAGTCAGCCTGTCCGATGGCGGGCGGAAATCGCAGGATCTCGGCGTGCTGGTCGCTGCCGAGCGCGGTGATCGCCGCGTTCAGGCCGTCGGCGATGGCTTCGAAGGTCTCGCTGCGACCGTACAAGCCCTGCACGCCGGTCGGGATCAGGAGGCCCGCATCGAGCAGCGCCGCGAGAAACGTCGCCGGTCCGGTGCGGGCCGCCGGTGGCTCGTCGGCGCCGCTCGTGGCCAGGGTGTCGCTGATAAGGGCAATGGAATCCATCTTGTTTCTTTCAGGAACGATCTGCCAGCAGCAGGTTGGCGGTGTTGGCCAGGATACGGTCGTTATTGATCATCAGGGGCGCGGACCACAGGTCACGCAGATGACGGCCGAGACTATAGGGCGTGCCATGTTTGTAGCCGGCCATGCCGCAAACCAGCATGGCCTGGTGCACCACCTGCAGCGCCATCTCCGAGACCGAAGTCTTCAAGCCGTTCATCTCTGCCGCGAGCGAGAACGAAGCCGATACCGACGCAGCAACGTGACGCTGGCGCTGACGCGCAAGGGCTAGCCCGAGCCGCCCTTCGATCATCTGCAACTGGCCCACCGCCTCCGCGACATGGGACGCCGAGGGCGGCAGCGAACCCGGTCGCGCCCTTGCCTGCCCCCGGAAGAGATTTTTTGCGCGCTGGACCGCGTCGCCTGCGATGCCAAGCCAAAGTGCGCTCCAGAGGATATGCGAGACCGGCGTCATGGTGACGTCGGCGATCTCGCCAAACGCAACGGGCAATATCTGGGCAACCTGCCCGGCCGCTTCAAGCCGGAAGCCGTTGCTGCAGGTGCCGCGCATACCCAGCGTATCCCAGGTATTGAGGCACTGCAGCGTGTAGTCGCCGTGCAGCACGCACACCAGCACCTGGTCCGACGGCGAAGCATCGGCGTGCCGCCGCGCGGTCACGAGGATGCCATCCGCGTACGCACCGTATGAGATGGTGGGCGCGATCTTCAGCAGGTGGAATTGATCGCCGTCGGCGTCGACCGCGCAGCCGCTGTTTCGCAATGCACCCCCGATGGCTTCCTCCGATGTGGCGGAGGCCAGCAGAAGCTGCTCGTCCGCAATGCGGGCAAGCAGGCTTTCATGCCACGGACTGCCCGCGCCGTGCCCGGCCACGCATGCCACCTGGATCTGGTGCATGGCGTAGATCATGCCGGTGGACGAGCAGGCGGCGCCGAGGATCTGGCAGATGGCCGCGATGGTATCGAGCGATGCTCCCGCACCGTCGTATGCGGTTGGCACCATGGCGCCAAGCAGTCGCTGATCACGCATGGCGGCAAGGGCCTCGTGGGGAAACCTTGCCTCGCGGTCTACCTGGTCCCCGTGCTCCGCCGCCACCTCCGCCACAACATGAGCGGCAGCAATCAGCGCCTCGCCGGACGCCGGATCCATGCAAGGCTGCGCCAGCTCCGCCCTGGCCAGCGGCGCGCTCACGCTGCCTCCTGCTGCTTGATCTGCTGCACCGCGGCGGCTAGCGAATCAATGCTACGGAACAACTGCCGCGTCAGCATCCGGTCCGGAATCTCGATATCGAAGGCGTTCTCGATGGCAAGCATCACATGCACGGTCGCCAGGGATGACAGGCCTACCTCGTAGAGATCTGTGCCATCGTCCAGCTGGTCGGCCGGAACCGTGAGTCTTGCAATCTCGCCAAGGATGCGACGGATCGTTGCTTTCATGCTGATCTCCAGCGACTGATACGGGAGCCATTGAACACGGAATCGCCTTGGCAGGGCGTGCGTTCCCCCACCAATGGCGCGGCGAGCAGGGGGATCGCACGAACTCAGAACGCGCTCTTGCCGGTCCATCCGTGCACTGCCGTTCGCAGGATGATGGAGATGTCCAACTGGAACGACCAGTTGCGGATGTAGTAGATGTCGAACTCGACGCGCTTGCGCATCTTCTCGACGGTGTCGGTCTGGCCGCGCAGTCCATTGATCTGCGCCCAGCCGGTGATGCCAGGCTTGACGCGGTGCCGGAGCATGTAGCGGTCGATCAGCTCCTTGTAGAACTCATTGTGTTCCATCGCATGGGGACGTGGACCGACCACCGACATCTCGCCCCGCAGCACGTTGAGGAATTGCGGCAACTCGTCCAGGCTTGTACGGCGCAGGAAGGCACCGATGCGCGTCACGCGCACGTCATCGCGCGTGGCCTGTGTTACACCGGCCTCCTGGTGCACCACCATGGTACGGAATTTGTAGACATTGAACGGAGTGCCGTCCATACCGAGCCTTCTCTGGCGGAACAGCACAGGGCCTGGAGAAGACAACTTGACCAGGAGTGCGATGGTCAGCAGCGCCGGCGACAGGCCAAGTAGCACGCACAGCGCGAAGACCCGGTCGAAGCTCGCCTTCAACAGCCCGGTGATACCGGACACAGGCGGACTGTTCAGGTCGATCACCGGCATGCCGAGGAAGTCGCTGAATCGGTGGCCGAGCAGTTCCACCGACATGATATCGGGCACCCAGCGCACGTCGACCATGTCATTGCGGAACTGGAACACCACGTCATAGAGGTCGCGGCAGGCCGCCATCGGCAGCGTCAGCCAGATTTCGCGCACGCCATTGCTTCGCACAAAGGCACAGACATGCTCCAGCGACTCGAGCCGCGCTACGCCCACCGGGATCGGCTTCTCGCGCTCATCGTAGATGCCGACCACATCGTAGCCCGCGCCGCGGATGCGCTGCACGCGCTGGTACAACTCATTCCCAAGGGTGCCATAGCCGAGGATGACCACGCGCTTGGCATTGAGGCCTTGTTCACGCACGCTGCCCAGCATGCTGTACAGCACCAGGCGCGACGCCACCAGCGCGGCTGCGACGCTGAGCAGCCAGGTCATGGACCACAGCCGGGAGAGCGCGGCAACCTGGTGCATCAGGAAGACTGTGACCAGGCCCAGGAGACAGACCGCGCACCATGCTGCCACCGTGCGCAGCGCCAGCGCAGCCAGGCTGCGGCCGCGCCAGGAACTGTAAAGGCCGCAGGCGGGAAACACCAGCAATGCGCCCACCGCGCACAGGGCGATGAGGAAACCGTGCACCGGTGAGGCACCGCGGATGCCGTGGGGGAAGAGCAAGGCACCGACCGCCACGCCGCAGGCAGCGATGATGACTGCGTCGGCGATGCGGTACATGATTTGCAGGGCGGCTTGCCGCTCGGCTACAAAAGCTCGGACTGTCGACATGATTGGCCTCCGCCTGGCATACCCAAGCAGTGATAGAGACCATGATTGCGCCGCAAGGGCGCCGCGTCTGTTTGCTTACGCACACAGACGCCGGCCCCGGCCCCGGCCCCGGCCAGCGTCAGCGCATCAGCGGCACCGGTGCGAGGCGCGTCAACACCTGCTCGTGCCCGCTCTGCAATGCCCAGGAGCTCCATTGTCCGCGCTGGAAGGGCTTGTCACGCCCGGCCAGCCGCGTCGCGAGCACCTCCAGCCAGTGATGCGTCGGCGCGGCGACGCCCGTGACGGGTACTGCCAGCAGCAGCACAAGCACCAGGCTTGCCGCCACGACCGGGGCCGATCGTACCGGCCGTGACGAGCTCAGGATAAAGGGCAGGCTCACGCCAAAGCCAAGGATGAGGCCGCTCAGGACTTCCGAGCTGGAGTGCGCGTCCAGTTCCAGTCGCGAAAAGCCGACCAGCAACGCAAGCAGCATGCCCATGCAGCCGGCGCCAAACGCAAGGCGTTGCCACGCGTTCGGGACCAGCAGATAGAGCAGTGCCGGCAGTACCGATGCGGCCATCATGCTATGCCCCGAGAAACCAGTGAAATCGAGCGCGGCGCTGCCGATGCCCCAGCCCATGAACGCCAGCTTGGAGACCAGCACCATCGCGGCTGCCACGCCGAAGCTCAGGAACCACCGCCAGGCGCTGGCGATGGCGCGGGTGTGGAAGAGCCAGGCGGTGATCAGCATCGCGCCCGGCAGCAGCAGGGAGGTCTCGCCGAAGCGAGTGATGAATTGCCAGTTAAGCATGATTGCGTCGAGGATCGAGTACGCGAGAAAAGTAACACAGTTGAGCCATTTTCCAGTCCCCGCCATCGGCCGGCGGCAACATCTCCACCCAGCCAAAAGCATGACAAGTCGCAGATGTGCCGGACAAGTAAAGCGGCTGGTCCGTTGCGCCCATTGGGTTGGCGGACATCGCGGGCGCCGCGGCCAACACGCGGTGCGCTGCGTGGCGGATGCGGCTTCTGGTCGATAGGCGTGCCACCGCTGTTTGACTATCGTCTGAAGAGTGGCCCGCCGAGCGGAATCGTGCCGGCCACTTTAGAGCCCGCATGGTCCCCCGGTCGGCGGGCTCTTTTTTTGCTCGCGGTTCCACGGCAAGCGTGCCGATACCGATCAACGCCGATGCGGGCGGGCCGCCAGTCCCGCGCCGGAACAAAACAAATAGGCCACGGTCCGCCACTTGTGCTACGCGGCTGTTACCGTGGCCATCAAGATCCGGCGCAGCACGCGCTGCAACCGAAATGCGCGTGTGCGCTGCCGGATTGGCATACGCACCGGATCGCTCCGGTCCCCCGAGCACGCGCTTTTCGCCCCCCTTTGCCTTGTCGCCTTGCGACGTCACGATGCTCGCCGATCGTAGCGCCTTGCCTGGCTGGTTAGCGCCGCCGCTAGCCCGTGGCCACGTCATTGCGGCCATCGCATGCCTGTTCGCTCGCTACCACCACGCAATACTCATGGCGGGCAATCAGTCCAGCCCTGACGGTTGCCAGTTGCCGGCGCGCTTCCTGCTCGCCGGCGAAGGTCGCCGCGGCGATGGCTGCCGCCTCGCAGCTATAGCGCCGGCCATGCAGTTCGCCACGATAGAGCAGTGGCCCATCGCGTCCGGTCGTCAACCTGATTTCGTAGCAGCATGCCCACTTGCCCCGGCCTTCGGGCACGGCGAAGCCGCGCACAACCAGGATGTCCAGTCCCGCGTCCATATGACCCCCTCTGCAACGCGTGGCGGCCGTATTGAATTTGATATTCCCGGCTTCGCTACCCGCGCGCCTTCAGCATAGTTGCCAACGCGGCCGCCCGCCCTCATCCCCTTGCCGTAGATCCACCTGAACCAATGGGGGAAGGATCCGGCGCGGGTGTCATGGAGAAGGCGCTGCGGGGAAAACACTGGCCGCCGGCGCGGACCAGTTCCACCGCCGCGCGCGCCTGCTCGGGCGTGGCCGGCACGGTCAGGCACCCGCTCGCACCAAGGCGGGCGGCATAGCTTGCCACCCCGGAGCCGGGCGCCTCGCACAGGATCAGCCAGCGCCTTGGCGCCAGGCGCGCGCAGAGGGTGTCGACAAGGACCTGCGGATCGGCGTCCGTGCCGCTGCAATCCAGCAGCGCGAAATCCACTGGAGCCGGAGGCATTTCCGCCGCAGGCGCAGCCAGTAGCCATTCGGGAGTCTGTGTCAATACCGGCGTGAGTGATGAGATTTCGCGAAGGTGGCGCAGCAGTCCGCGGCGCAGCATCATATTGTGGGCGAGCAGGAGCGTTGTCATCGACTCGGGGGGACGCGGGTGGACATCCGGCCGGCAGGCACAGGGATCGCCTATCGCATGCGGCACTTGTCAAAAGCGTAGCAACTACAACAAAGCGCTGCCTCGTGCGTTTGGATGAGGCGGCTCATGCCAACGATTGAAGCGCTTGCGGGTTGCCATGCCCCCGCCGGCCAGGCGGGGAGCAGGCACCGCGCTGCTCAGGCGGCCGCCTGGCAAACAGCGGCGAAATCAACCAGTTGGGCGGCGCCGCGAATCGGCGCGGCGGCAGCCGGGCCCGGCCAGCTCAGTTTCGCGCCGCGCTGCAACGCCACGTAGACCGCCTCGCCCTTGTTGCGTACGTGCAGGCGTTGGTACAGGGTGCACGCATGGGTCTTGGCCGTGGCCACGGAAATGTTCAGCAAACGGCTGACGGTCTTGATCGGATAGCCGCGTGCCAGCAGTGCCAGCACCTCGTACTGGCGTTCTGTAATGTTGAGCAGATGCGAGCCCACTGATGGCGTTTCAGGCTCCGGTGCCACATCGGATGCGCGGCGCGATGGATGTTGAGTGGCGGTTGCGGCCTCGCTATCCGCCTGGCCGGGCCCGGCCAGCATATGCAGCGCCGTTGCGGCATGGCGCGCATTGTCGGTCGGCCACGGCGAGACGCCATCGGCGCCATGCGCAGCCTGCGCGCGCGCGGGGAAACACTCGCCATCGGCCAGAACCAGGCGGATCGCCGCGTCGAGCATCTCGGCGCTGCAGCCCTTGGACAACACGCCTCGCACATTGTCTGGCATCCGAGCGCTGATCGAGTGCGATGGGATCTGGTCCGACAACACCAGTATCCGCCTGGGCATCAAGGTCTGGCAGATGTCCCCCAACGACTGCCAGCCTGCATCCTGGTCCGGCGGCAAACCATAGACCAACAAATCGGCGTGGCAGAGCCATTCGGCAGGATGGGGCAAGGAAGTCGGATCGATGTCGACCAGATCGCCGTGGAGTCCAGCTTGAGTTAACAGATGGCGCAGACCCAGGCGCAGCAGAGGATGTGGCTCGATCAAGAGGATTGTGGCCATGGCCGCTCTCTTTTATTGTTTCGGCATGGCGAGCCCCGCGACAACCCGCGCATGCTAACGGAACTGACCGCTATGTTGCGGTTGCAGTTCCATACGATCCGTCTCGTCTCCAGGCCATGGCAACGCACCCGTCCAGGTTAAGCTGCCCGACTGACCATCCCGTGGAGTCGTTTCGAATCGCCCCGTTTGCGTTTTTTACGCTTTAGATGTTTCTTAAGTCAGAGTTAAAGAACTCTAACTCTGGGTATCAGGATATGCACAGGTGCGGGTGAATGCAAGGGAGGGTTACACCCGTCAAAGGATGTCGCGCGATGCCAACGGCGCCATGTACGCAACCGCACCGCGCGGCGTCGAAACCTGTGGCACGCGCGATCCGGGGATGCCGCATGGATTCGGCGCTATAATTATCGGCATTAAACTTCACTATGCATTTCTACCCGGATGCATTTAGCGATCGCTTAAGTGCCTTATGAATCAATATCTTAGCTGCCCGTTTGGGCGTTGTCATGCAGCCCGGTAAGGCCCCCAATCTGAGCCTCACCCGAAGCGAATTCGCGGCCGTCCGCGCCTACGTGCAGGGTATGCCGGCCGCGATGGTTGCCGGGCGCTACCTGTCCGACGACGGCGATGACGACGCAGGTGGCGAGTCCGCACTGCGCTTGCTGCTCGGCCTGCGTGACCGCATGGTACAGCTGGCGCACCTGCATAACAGGCAGGATTTGGCCGAGTTGCTCGAGCTCGGCCCCGGCCGCTCCAATCGGGGCATGGACCGGCGCGTGGAAGCCCTGGCCGAACTGGAGCGGCTCGGCACCGCACGGCCGCGTGCGGATCATGGCATCGAGCTATGGTTTGCTCCCGCCCTGGCGCGACGATTACGCGCCCAAAAGATATCCAATCTGCATATTTTGGTTGAACTCGCCAACCGCCACGGCAGTGCGTGGTGGCGATCGGTTCCGCGTATCGGGGCGCTCGCCGGGACGGTCATCAACCGCTGGCTGGCCGATCATCGCGATGTCGTCAGGGACGAGCGGGGCGAGCCACTGCTGCGCGAGCATTTTGGCGCCCAGGGCCGCTTGACGGAGGCCGCGCTGGGGCCCCGCATGCGCCAGCTTGTGCCGTTCGAACTCATGCGCGAGGACGGATCCGCGACGGCGCAGGCAACCCAATACAATAGTGATTCAAACGTCTCTTTTGGTAGCGATCTTGCGGCTGTCCACGGGTGGCTTGCAGCCAATCGCGCGCAACGGAGTACCTGGTTGGCCTATCGCAAGGAAGCCGAGAGGCTGCTGCTTTGGTCCGCAGTGGAACGGCGGAAGCCGCTGGCCGCGTTGGACGGCCAGGATCGTCTGGAGTACTTTGGCTTCCTGCGCAATCCCGGTCCCGTCCGGCGATGGGTCGGACCGCGCGCTCCCAGGGAATCGGCAGCGTGGCGTCCGTTCACCGGTCCGCTGTCGGAAAGCAGCGTGCTTCACGCGTCGCGCATCCTTGGTGCGCTATTTGAGTGGCTGCAGATTCAGGGTTATCTTGCGGACCATGTCTGGCAGCCCGAGACACGGGCCAACGCGCAACGTGCCGCGATGCCTGCCGGGGTGGGCAGCCCGCTCTCGCTCGATTCCCTTTCCCGGTTTCTGGATTGGCTGGCTGCTCGGGGGCGGGACGCCGAGGGGCTGCGGTACCGTGCCGCGGAGGCAGCGGTTCGCTTGCTCCAGGAGCAACATATTGGTTTTGCCGACCTGACGACATTCACGCGCGACAAGCTCGGCATGGCCGGCGAACCCGGCTGTGGAGATAAAGCCCTCAGCGCGCCGGCGCGTATCGCGCTGGAGCGTCACTGGCAAGACCGCGGACTGGACTGGCACGGTCAGGCTGGCCAACCGATCGTGCTGATCGGACCTCCCCGGCTGCCACCCACCGGGCGAGCCAGGCGCAAAGCCGACATGTCGCCAGGTGCCGGTTACTCGGTGCGGGGCCTGCACGCGCTGTTGAGCCAGGCGATCGAACGCTATCGCGAAGAGGAAGATGCGGGATTCGCGGCGCGCTCTCCGCGTGATCTTGCTGGGCGGCGAACCCGCATGACGCGCGCGCCCGATGCAGGGGCTGCAGCCGGCATCATCGCGTCGAGGACACCGGCCATCGGATGACGCCTCGTGGACGAACGAGCCGCGGCCACCGTCCCCTATGCTGCCGCCCAGCCGTCAGCCCGCAGGCTTGTCCAGGCCGAAGCGTGCCTTGAGTGCCTCAACCAGGGCTTCGCGGGCGCCGCGATCGCCCACCTGCACGTCCAGCATCACGCGGCCGGAATCCCACTCCTTGATCGTTCCCAGCAATAGACCACCATCGCTCCGGATCTTATATTGGCGACTGATTTCCTTGATCTTGCGCGCTTTTCCTTCCTGTGCATGCTTGCGAATGGCCTCGACCTCGCGACTGGATAAGCCGTCCGCCATGATCCGGGCAGCGAGGTCGCGGGTACGGTCCTCTCCCACGATCTTGCAATAAAGCGTCAGTTCGTAACCGGTCGCAATGCCGATTGCACTGGGCCGCTCGCGCATGACACCCAACACAGAATCCGGGAGCCTTAACAGCGCGAGGGTCTTGTTGACGGTCCCTGCTGACATGCCGGTCAGCTCGCAGATATCTTCCTCCTTCTGGACCTTGCCTTCGTCGAGGAGTTGCCGCCAAGCGATTGCATTGTCCAGCGCCGACTGGTCGGAACGCTGTTCATTGAGCAGGAAGGACAAGCGATAGAAATCGAGATCGCTCAGGTTGCTCTCGATGAAACATTCCATCTCGAGCTTTCCCGCCGATGCCAGCGCGCGCTTGCGGTAATGGCCGTCGATCAGGATGTAGTGCCCTGGACGCGCCGGATCCGGCGTAGCCAGGCCCGGGGTCTTCTGACCATGCGTGGCTATGGAAGCGGCCCGTTCCTGGACCACCACCGGATCATAGATGCGGCGCGCATTGAACGGGTTGTCGTGCAGTTGTGCCAGAGGAACCTTCATCAGGATCCGCCCGTCCCCCTCGTCCTCCGTCTCACTTTCAGCGCTGAAAATGGGATTCGGCTCGCGGCTGCGCGCTTGCAACAGACCATTGGGATGCTGCGAAATTGCCGCTTCGGCACGGGCAAAGCGGTCGAGCGCGTCGCCCCGCGTCTTTTCGGCCGCCATTCCGGCCAGCATGCCTGCCTTGAGGCTTTTCAATTTTGTTGCCATACCTATTGCTCAATCAAAGACAAGACTTCGTCGACCATCATGTCGACTTCCTGCACGGACTCGCGCGCGCCCGCCACACCATGCACCGTGCACCCGATCGCCTGGCATTCGCGGAAAGCCGAACGTGAGCCAATCATGGAATGCATCAGGGGCACCTCCGAATCGTCGCCCAATATTTCAATCGCCTGACGTGCAATGGAAACGCGCCGCTGGACCATGTTTGCCATCACGCGGATGCGGAGCGTCTCGTTCTGGACCTGCGCATGCTGGGCCAGCGTCTTGGCCGCCACGGCAGCCCAGAGATCGGGAGGAGACGGAACGACGGGAATGATCGCCAGATCGGAGATCAACAGTGCGCTTGAGGGAGCCGCCGAATGCACGGCTGGGGGGCAGTCCACCACGATGTAATCGTAGTCCTGCACAAACTTCCTGACCTCGCGATGCATGGCGCCCCCAGATGGGGCCAGGCCGATCACCGACGCAGGAAAGGGTCGCTCGTCGCTCGCCTGCGCGGCCCAACGCGTGGCGGTGCCCTGCTCGTCCATGTCTACCAGCATCGAGCGTGCGCCGCGCAGACCGAGCGTACCCGCGAGATGCATGCTGACCGTGGTCTTTCCGCACCCGCCCTTCTGGTTAAAGACCGTGATGATTTTTGCTGGCACTAAGACCTCTCTTTCAGCGCTGAAAGCGCGATTAACTCTAGCCGCAACTTTAGTCAAAGTGACGTGCTGGCTCAACTGTTTTTTGAATTTATATTTAAAATATAAAATTACTGGTGGCATTTCGCTTTATGGAAATGAAAGATTTCCACTTGAAATGCGGCATGAAATACGCCTAAAGTATCGATAGTGCGTCTTTCGACGCACATGACACAACTAGACAAACTGGTTATGATGCCCGCTACAGTCGAGTCAAGTCGTGTCACCTCGTCGGCGTCCGTTCGGTAACTACGAGAACTTAGCGTG
>Ga0255338_1000663_pt1 | contig 91858 bp, 66 predicted proteins | sample MeOH1_35cm_T4_19_FD_203715 | JGI IMG/M metagenome (GOLD analysis project Ga0255338, IMG submission 203715) | Sandy soil microbial communities from University of British Columbia, Vancouver, Canada - MeOH1_35cm_T4_195 | ecosystem: Engineered > Artificial ecosystem > Sand microcosm > Unclassified ... | reverse complement strand
GCCAGGGCAAGGACGCCGCCAACATGGATCTGTCGCAGCGCCGCGCCAACAGCGTGCGCAAGCGCCTCATCGAGCAGGAGGGCATCGCGCCCGAGCGGCTCGAGGCGGTGGGCTACGGCGAGACCCGGCCGGTGGCCGACAACAAGACGGCCAAGGGCCGCGAGAACAACCGCCGCGTGGAGTTCATCATCCTCGAGGTGGCGGAGACTCCCTGACCCATCGAGGACCGTAGCGCGGTCCCCTCAAGGCCTGTCCTGGAGACACCTCCAGGGCGGGCTTTTTTCATGGGCGCAGAGACCGTTTCCGGCGCCTGTCCGTTCAAGCCCGGACTCACGGACAGGAGAGACCCAGATGATGCGGAGCAGGATTCAGCTTGCCGCGGCGCTCGCGGTGTTCCTTGCGGGCAGTGCGGCCATGGCGCAGTACACGCGCTCTGCCGGGCAGAACGCGCCCGCTTCCATGAAGACGGAGGAGTACGTCGACCAGAGCGGCCAGCGCCAACACCGCGAGGTGCAAGTCAAAGCGGCGCCGGACCGGTTCGGCAATGCCGCCGGCAACCAGCATGACCTGGCGGTGGATGGGGCCTTCGACGGCCAGACGGTGGCCGTCCTCCACCTCTATACGGGCGAGGGGTTCGATTTCTCGCTGCCCAAGAAGGCGCTGGCGGAGAAGGGGTTCTCCGTCTACCGCTGGATGAACCAGCCGCCGAGCCCGGAGGAGCTGGAGCAGAAGCTGAAGCAGGCCTGCCAGCTGTGGATCATCTCGAGCGACCAGCGGCTCCTCACCGAGAAGCACCTGGACGTCATCCAGCGCTTCTTCGACAGCGGCAAGGGCGTCTACATCTGGGGCGATAACGAGCCGTACTACGCGGATGCGAATGCGGTGGCCCAGCGGCTGCTGGGGATCCAGATGCTCGGCAACGTCATGGGAGATCAGGTGGTGGGGCTCCAGAAGGCGCCCGGGAAGAAGGGGCTGCTGCCGCGGCACCTGCTGACCACCGGGCTCGAGTTCATCTACGAGGGCATCACCATCGCCACCGTGCAGCCGAACCAGACGCTCACGCCGCTCATCTACGGCTCGGCGGGCAACCTGGTGACGGCCATCTATGATCGGAACGGCAAGCGAGCCATCCTCGATGGCGGCTTCACCCGGCTCTTCCTGAAGTGGGACACGGCGGGCACGGGCCGGTACGTGAAGAACGCGGCGTCGTGGCTGGTGAATGTCGAGCGCTTTGGCGACGCGGTGGTCGCCAGCCAGCTCCGCAAGGGCGGCGCGAAGTCTCCGCAGTGAGTGGCGCACAGCGTCAAAATCGCCCACTCGCACCCTCACCCCGCATCCTTCAATAGGCATGGCCCGTCGCCCGAAGGGGGTGGCGGGCCTTCTTGCGCTCTCTCCAGCCCGGGCGCACACATCCCCGCACAGGTCTCGGCAGGAGGGGTGCGCCCGGTGCGCCGCGGAGGTGGCTCCCTTCCAGCCGCCCCTCGGAGCAAGATACAAATGAGGCCATGGAGATCAGCCTTGAGCACCTCAGCGCGGAGAGAGGGATCTGATGGCACGCTCCCTGGCAGTCACCATCTTGATGGCTGACGACGACGTGGATGATCGGGATCTCACCCGCGACGCCATGCGGAGGAATCACCTCAATGGCGAGCTGAAGTGGGTCGAGGACGGGGAGGAGCTCCTCGATTACCTGAACCGCCGGGGGCGCTTCAGCGACCCGAAAGCGGCACCACGTCCGGGGCTGATCCTGCTGGACCTGAACATGCCGCGCATGGATGGCCGCGAGGCCCTGCGCGAGATCAAGGCGGACCCGGAGCTGCGCCGCATCCCCATCATCGTCCTGAGCACCTCCAGTGCGGAGGAGGACGTGCAGCGCAGCTACGAGCTGGGGGCCAACTGCTTCATCACCAAGCCGGGTACATTCGAGCGGCTGGTCGAGGTCGTCAGGGTCCTCGGAGAGCACTGGCTGCAGACAGCCACGCTCCCCCGCACGAGCCCTGCATGAGCTCGGAGGTCGCTCCGACCCCGCTGCGCATCCTCCTGATTGAGGACGACCCGGATGACTTCATCCTGGTGCGTGATGCGCTGCGGGAGCTGGGCGACCCGCGGCTGGCGCTCGACTGGGTGGAGGATGCCGACGAGGCCATCGACGCGATGGCCTCGGGGCGCCATGACGTGTGCCTGCTGGACTACCGGCTCGGGGCGGCCACGGGGCTGGAGCTGATGCAGCAGGCGCGCCGGCGAGGCGCCCGGCTGCCCGTCATCCTGCTGACAGGGCAGTCGGACAACGAGGTCGACCGGCAGGCCCAGGAGGCCGGGGCCGCGGACTTCGTGGTGAAGGCGCAGATGACGCCGGTGATGCTGGAGCGCTCCATCCGCTACTCGGTCCAGCACGCCCGCACGCTGGAGGCGCTGCGCCGCTCCCGCTCGAGCTTCCGCGAGCTCATCGAGCGGCTGCCGGATGGGGTGTGCGTCATTCATGGCACGCGCCTCATCTACGTCAACCCCGCGCTCTTCACCTTGCTGGGGTGCGCCTCGCCCGACGAGCTGCTGGGGCTGGAGGTGCAGGAGGTGGTGGCCCGCTTCTTCCATGCGGAGGAGCGGGAGCAGATGCTGCGCGATCTCGACGCCACGCTGGACGGCGAGGGGCGAGAGCCCTTCCGGGAGCTGCGCCTGGTGCGCGCCTCGGGGGAGAGCATCCCCGCGGAGCTGGCCCGGTTCCCCGTGGTGTTCGAGGGCCAGCCGTGCACCATGTGCATCGCGAGAGACCTCACCGAGCGCAAGCGGATGCAGGCCCAGCTGGTGCTCAGCGATCGCATGGCCTCGCTGGGCATGGTCGCGGGGATGATCGCCCACGACATCAACAACCCGCTGGCCTACGTGCTGGCCAACCTCCACATCCTGGAGGGGGACGTGCTGCCCCGCCTGGGGTTGACGGGCGCCGAGCGCGAGGAGGTGCAGGCGCTGGTAGCGGATGCTCAGCTCGGCGCGGCCCGGGCGCGGGAGATCGTCCAGCAGTTCCGGATCTTCTCGCGCGGGGAGAAGGATCAGCGGCGGCAGACGCTGGAGGTGCATCAAGTGGTCGAGTCCGCGCTGCGCATGGCGGGCAACGAGATCCGCTACCGCGCGCGGCTGGTCCGGGACTACGGCGATCCCATCCGGGTTGAGGCCCGGGAGGTGGAGCTGGGGCAGGTGCTCCTGAACCTGCTGGTCAACGCGGCCCAGGCCATCCCCGAGGGGTGCGTGGAGCGCAACGAGATCCGCGTCGTCACCCGGCTCCGGGGAGCGGAGGCGGTGATCGAGATCCGCGACACGGGCATGGGCATCCCCGCGGAGCGGCTCGAGCGGGTGTTCGAGCCGTTCTTCACCACCAAGCCCAGCGGCATTGGCACGGGGCTGGGGCTGCCGATCTGCCGGAGCATCATCATGTCCCTGGGCGGACGGCTGGAGCTGGAGAGCGAGGTCGGCCGCGGCAGCATCTTCCGCATCATCCTGCCCGCCGTGGCACCTCCCAGCATCGCCTCGCTGCCCCAGCCCGAGCGGGAGCTGCCCCCGGGCCCGTCGCGGCGGGGACGGATCCTCATCGTGGATGACGAGCCGCTGGTCAGCCAGGCCATCCGCCGGGCGCTGCAGCGGGACCACGAGGTGATGGTGCTGACGAGCGCGCGCGAGGCCCATGCGCGGCTCACGGGCGGCGAGCAGTTCGACGTCATCCTCTGCGACATCATGATGCCGGAGATGAGCGGCATCGACCTGCACGAGGAGCTGGCGCGCGTGGCGCCCGCGCTCGCGGAGCGCATGGTGTTCCTGACGGGGGGCGCCTTCACGCCCCGGGCCCGCGAGTTCCTCAGCCAGATCAAGAACCCCTGCGTGGAGAAGCCGTTCCTCCCGAGGGATCTCCAGGATCTGGTGCGCTCCCTGCTGGCCGAGGACGCCGCCCCCACCGCGTGAGCCGCAGCGCCTCCGCCCGCCGCACCTGTGGGGAGAAGTGTTGGGTGCTTCGAGGTTGGAGGAGTGGGAGAGGCCACCCCCGACCGGGAGTGAACGCTTGCCGAGACTCAGTGAATAACTCCGCCGCGCCTGCGTCTGGGGACTTGGTAGGTCCCTGGGGCGGGATGGGCGGTCGTGGGTCCGAAGGACATCGGCGGGACCGATAGCTCTTCACCTCTCTGAAGGCGGGCCTCTCATATGCAGAAGCGACGGTTGCTGGCGCTTGCGCTCGCGAGTGCACTCACGGGCTGCTACATCGAGCCCTATCCGGAAGACCCCTTCGAGCCGAACTTTCCGGAAGACCCCAGCACGGATCCTTCGTTCCCGGACATGGGGAGGCCGGACCTCCAGATCGAGTCCCTGACCGGGCTCTCCGTGCTGAGCACGGCCTCGCAGGATCTCCTTCGCGCGCGGCTGTGCAACCGGGGCGGGAGCTCCGCGAGCGCCGAGGTGTCCTTCTTCCTCTCGAGGGACATGCTGCTGGATCAGAGCGACGCGCTGGTGGGCACCAGCTCGCGGCTCTCGGTGACGGCGGGGAGCTGCCGCGACGTGAGCGCGCGGGTGGTGGCGCCGGCCCTCCCCGCGAGGAGCTACTACCTGATCGCTCTGGCGGACCCGGACGACGAGGTCGCTGAGGAGTGGGAGGACAACAACCAGCGCTCGGGGGGCAGTGTCCACGTGGACTTCAACCCGCCTGAAGCGCCGGTCCTCTCGTGGGTGACCAGCTCGGGCTCCGTGCAGCTCCCGAAGCTGTCGGCCCGCTCCGAGACCAACGCCACCATCCGCGTCTACAGCGGCAGCACCTGCTCCGGTGCGCCCGTGGCGAACGGCGTCTCCAACACGGGCTCGTACTGTGAGATGCCGATCGACATCTCGTCCTATCCGGCCAGCAGCTACTCGGCACGGGCGTATGACTATGCGGGGAACGGCTCGGGGTGCAGCTCCATCCAGACGCCTGCGGAGTACGACACCACCCCGCCGGCCGCGCCGGTCATCACCGAGGCGAGCTGGCAATACGGCACCACCCAGCACGGGCTGAGCGTGAAGGGCACCACGGAGCCTGGGGCCGAGGTGGGCGTCTTCGTGGACGTGGCCTGCACGGGCATCCCGGCGGCCACGGTGTTCGCGAGCTCGACGGGGGCCTTCACGGCGCAGCTGACCGTCGCGGCCTCGAGCGGAGGCAGCATCCGCCGGGTGTACGTCGCCGCGCGGGATGCCGCGTACAACGAGTCCACGTGTGTCGAGGGCCCCACGTACGAGACGCCGTGCCAGCCGGGCTACGCCAACTGCGATGGGAACCCCGCCAACGGCTGCGAGGTGAACCTCACGGAGGACGAGGCCCACTGCGGCACCTGCGGCACGAGCTGCCAGGGCCAGGGCAACGCGGCGGGTGTGTGCGTGGCGGGGACGTGCGGCATCGCGTGCCCGGTGGGGAGCTACGACTGCGATGGGAGCCCGGCCAACGGCTGCGAGTCCACCTACGCGTGCAGCCCCACCGTGTGCACCATCGACCGCTCGGCGGAGCTGGCCATCACGGCGCTCTCGGTGGTGGAGGATCCGGTGCGGACGGCGCCGGGTGGGGCGTGGCACTTCGGCACGCTGATGCGGGCCATGGCGGGGGACCAGGATCCCTCCGCGATGGTGCGCCAGTGGCTGAAGACGTGGACCACGGCGCAGACGATCAACGGCCTCACGGTGCCGGCGCGGATGCAGATGGTGACGAAGGTACTGGGGCCCTGGGAGGAGAAGAGCGGCGGGGCGAGCCGTCCGCTGGACTTCAGCAAGGCGCCGTTCCGGCTGCTGGCCATCATGAACCGCATGGATCTGCGGCAGCCCGGGGTGCAGGCCGGCGAGGGACGCTTCGTGTTCGGCGTGCTGGATGGGGCGGGCGCCCCGCTGCAGTTCACCGTCATCCTGGAGTACGCGCTGCCGGGCGGCTCGCCGGAGGCCATCCAGGCGTGGGCGCGGGACTGGCATGAGCTGGGCCAGCTGGGCCTGAGCCACCCGAACTACAAGGCGAAGCTCCAGGCGCTGACGGACCGCTTCGCGAAGTCAGGGGTGATGACGGGCCGGCCCTTCGGCAACGCGCTCAATCAGATCCGGACCAACGAGGTGGATCTGGCCGAGCCGTGGGAGATGCGGGAGTTCAACCTGACGACGACGGGTCTGCAGCCGGCCACGGTGAAGCTGACGCCGGACTTCGGCTTCGACAACACGAACACGCTGGGCGACTTCCTCCGGGCCAATCAGGCGGACATCCTCGCCGAGCGGCACGTGGTGCCGGCGAGCTTCGCGAACCAACGGTTCCTGGGAGCGGCGGCGAAGGTGCCAGAGGACTTCTTCTGGCGAGCGCCCGGAGTGGGCTCGGAGGTGCGGCACAAGTTCTCGCTCAACACGTGCAGCGGGTGCCACGCGGGGGAGACGGCCACGGAGTTCGTGCACATTGCTCCGCGGCAGGCGGGCCAGGCGGCGGCACTGTCGGCGTTCCTCCGGGGTGGGACGGTGGTGGATCCGGTGACGCAGACGTCGCGCACCTTCAATGACCTGGGCCGTCGCTCCGAGGACCTGGCGTCGCTGGTGTGCGGCACTCCGGGGACGCAGGGGCTGAAGGGGGTGGAGACGTTCGGGGGCTTCCCGGCGCCCTCCAACCTGCCCCGGTCGCGCGTGCACTGAGGCTGGCGGGTACGTGGGAGCCGCTCCGCGCTGCACGACGGACGGCTCCCTCCACGCGTGCACTGAGGCTACACCTGCGTCTTCACCACATCCTTGAGGCCGCTGGTGGCCTTCTCGACCACCTTGCTCGTCAGGTCCAGCTCCAGCGTGTACTTGTACATGGAGGCTTGCAGCGACAGCAGCTCCGCGTTCGAGAACTGTTTGCCTGAAGTGCCTGCTTCGATCAGCTTGTCCAGGCGCAGCTGCCCCTGCTCCAGCTCGCTCACCACGTGTGACACCAGGTTCAAGGTGGTGCGCTCCGGCTTCGCGACGCCCTCTACCTGGCTCACCGCCTCCGGGCCTTGCACGGCCTGGGTCTTCCCCACGGAGTCCGGGCTGCCCGCGGCCTGCACCTTGTCCGCGAGCACCGCGTCGAACTTCGACTCCCCAGGCTTGCCCACCTGGGCCGCTCCCTGATCCGGCAGCTTCTGCTGCACCAGCTGCGCGGCCGAGATTCCCGTCATCGGACCCGTCATGGCTCTGGCTCCCGCGAAGTGTTGACTCGCCGCCAGTATCCCCTCCGCGGCTGACACTCCCCGGCGCTACACTGGAGGCATGCCGTGGACTCTCGCGCTGCTGACCTCCTCCCTCCTGGCTCAGACGCCTCCTCCCGCCACCTCCACGGTCGAGGTGAAGCTGCCGTTCGTCACCACCCTCCACGTCGAGAACGATGTGCTCGCCCGGAGCGACCGCTTCTATTCGAACGGCATCCGCGTGGAGCACTCTGGCGAGTACGACCGGTGCCGCGAGTTGGCACTCGCTCTCGGCCTCCCAGGGGGCGTGGAGCACCGCTACCCGTGCGGCGGCTCGCTGGGACAGAACATGTACACGCCCAGCCGCATCGTCCCCAATGATGGCGAGGTGCCCTGGCCGGATCCGAACGACAGGCCCTATGGCGGATGGCTCCATGGCGGCCTCCTGTTCCACTACCTCCACGCGGCGGAGCGGCCCGCCGACTCCTCCCGGCTCACCCTCCAGGCCACCGTGGGCGTCACCGGCCCGGCCGCCTTCGCGGGAGAGACGCAGCGCGCGTGGCACTCGGCGCTCAACCACCTCGCCGGCCGCATCGTGGCCAAGCTCCCCGTAGGCTGGGAGAAGCAGCTCCCCACCGAGCCTGCCTTCCACCTCTCCGCGCTCCGCGAGAAGACCCTGCTGTGGAGCCCCTATGTGGACGCCTCCTGGTCCGCCGGGGCCATGCTCGGCACGGTCTTCGTCAACGCGAGCCTCGGCGCCACCGTGCGCGCGGGCGTGCTCGCCCGGCCGTTCGGGCTCGCACCCATCATGCCCTCCATCCGCCGGGTGAAGCAGGCGGAGCGTGAGGCCGAGGGCCAGCCCGTGGAGGCCAGCGCGCGGCCCGAGGCCCCTGAGCGCGTCTGGGAGGCGTACGTCTTCGCGCGCGGGCAGGCGCGGCTGGTGGCGCGCAACCTGTTCCTGGATGGGACCTTCTTCCGACCCAGCATCAGCGTGCGGAAGACGCCCTTCGTGGGAGACAGCGAGTTCGGCGCAGCCGTGCGCACCGGAGGCTTCCAGCTCGACCTGAGCATGGTCTTCCGCTCACAGGAGATGGCCGAGCCCCCCAACGCCCGGCTCTCCGGCCACCGCTTCACGCAGCTCCAGCTCTCGTACCTTCACTAGCGCACGGCTCGCTTCAGGAGTGGGTGAGCTGCACGGAGAGCGATGCCTCCGGCGGGCAGTGGCTCCATGTGTGGAAGGACTCGCGGAACTCGTCCACCGTCTTCGCCATGGGGCTCCCGGCCTTCGAGGAGAGGGCGTCGGCTCCCGCCAGCCCTCTCGCGGAGAGGCCGATGATGAAGGGGCCCTCGGGCCGCTCGTTCGGGAAGGGCCGCGCGAAGAGCCGGCGATCTCCCTCCAGCCGGTACACCAGCGCCGTCAGGTGCCCGAGCACCCAGCCCGCCGCCACCTCCCGCGCCTCGGACGAGGGCGCTTCGATGGACACCACCAGCCGCACCGGTGCCGCTCCCGAGAAGTCCGTGCGCTCGAACAGCGCCTCCCAGGCCGCCTCCGTTCCTACCGTACGTGCCTGGTGGACGAGCTCGCGCGCCCGGGCGAACTCCTCCCGGAGCACCTGCAGCGCCGAGCGGGAGACGTTGCGCGCCGTGTTGCGCGGAGGCAGCGCCGGGGCCATCACCGGCATCAAGTCCCTCTTCCCCTCGGGGCGGTAGCGCGCCGTCTCGGGCGTCACCGTGACTGGCTGCGGCCAGGGCCAGGCGGCGAACGTCTCGAAGAAGTGCGCGAGCAGGCGCTCGTCCGTGCTCGCGGCCTCCCGAGGCGCGCGCAGGCAGCTCCAGGCCGCCATCACTGCCCAGGACAGTCCGCCCAGGTAGCCCAGCGCGTGCGAGTACACACCTCGGGCCTTGGCCCAGGCCCGCACGGCGCGCAGCACGATACGGAAGCGCTCGGGGCCTGCGCCCTCGCGCTCCATGGCTTCGAGCAGCGCGTTCGTGTCCGCCCAGCCGTTGAGCGAGCGGAAGCCCGCGATGTCCAGCTGCTCCCCATGCCGCGCCAGCAGCTCCGCGGGAGGGCATGGCTCCACGCCCTCGGGGCGGCTCGCGTACGACACGTCGAAGTGCACGCCGTCGAGGGTTAGCTTCACCATGGGAATGGCCGCGTCGGCCACGAAGCGCCCGCTCGCGGTCTTGTCCTGCTGGGACAGCGCCGGGAGGAGCGCCTGCGCGAAGCCCTCTCGCGACAAGTAGGAGGGCCCTACCGCCACCGCATCCACGTCGCTGCCAGCGCTGCCCGTCCCCAGCAGATACGAGCCATAGGGGTGGAGCTGCAGCCCGAGTCCCGCGCAGACGGCCTCGAGCCGGTTCACCGCCGCCGTGCGCTTCTGCCGCGCGTCGTCGGACTCCCACTCTCCACGCGACACCAGCACTGCTCGCAGCGTCCCCGTCTTCTCCTGAGGAGCGCGTGCTCCCTCGGCAGTGCTTGGCTTCTCTGCCGACGGAGCTTCCGTGCTCCCTGTCCCCTGGGTTGGACGGTGTCCGCCTGAGCCTGGACCTGGGCCTGGCCGTGTCCTCCCGCCGAGCTGCACGCGGCGCCTCACCTCGAAGGGGTCGTCCCCGCGCCGGCTGATCAAGCACACCTCGTGTGCCTCGAAGGTGAGGGGTTTCCAGTCCCGCTCCCAGGCAGAGAGCGTGCGCCGGATCTCCGCGGGACTCGAGCGCGGCAGCTGCCCAACGCTCAGGTGCGGAGTGAAGCCGTGCTCGGACTTGCGGCCCTGCTCGTCACACTGGGGCAAGGCGGCCTGGAGCGCGGCCTGGAGCGCCTGGAGCGCGCCGTGGGGCCGATCCTCCGGACGCAGCCATGCCGTCACGCTGCCTCGGTGCTCGAAGTGGCTGAAGCCGGAGAGCGTCACCTGGAAGGGGGCCTGGTCCCGCAGCGCCTCGGTGATGAGCGCCTCCGCCTCGGCGAAGAACTCCTCCGGTACGAACGGATAGAGCAGCGTCACGTGGGGCATCCAGCGCTCATAGTTCCGGTCGTGCTTGGAGCGCAGGGTCTCGATGGGGCCCCACAGCTCCTCGGGAGGGATGAGCACCACGGCCGCCTGATGCACGGGAGGCACCGAGAGCACACGGGGCGGCCCCTGCACGGGCGTGGGCGCGGGACGCTCGCGGGAGGGAGCACCTCGGAGCAGCGTACAGCTCAGCCCGAAGTGATCCGACAAGAAGAGCGGACCTCCCCCAGGGGCGGGGCGGCCGGAGAGCGGCTCCTCACCAAAGAGGCTCACCTTGCGAGGCGTGAGCCGGCCCGAGGAGGAGCGGATCATCACGTGATCGAAGCGCTGGCTCTGCCCCGCGGAGGTTGTCAGCGCGGCCAGCGCATTGCGTGCCGGGTCGTACGTGTAGCCAGGCTCTCCAGGGCGCAGCGCGTTCCAGACATCGACGAAGCCGGCCTCCGCGAAGAGGTGCGCCTCGGGCGCGCCGTCGCCAAAGTTGAAGTCGCCGACCACCACGAGGTCCGGCACTTCGCTCCCGTGAGCCTCCATCCACTGGGCCCGGTGGAGCAGCGTCCGGATCTGCGCGGCTCGCGTGCTGCCCCCATGGGGGTCGGCGTTGCTCGTGAGGTGCGCTGTGGCCACCCACAGCGGGCCTCCTCGCAGCGCAAGCTCTCCGGCGATGGCGCGCTTGTCGCGGGAGAAGATGGACTGGGTCAGTGAGGCGAAGGGGAAGCGGGACAGGAGCACCACCCCATACGGTGTGACGGTGGTGGCAGCCGGCCCATCCGAGAGGAAGAAGTGCTCACGGATCCACGGGGTGTCGAGCAGCGCGCGGAGGAAGGGCGGGGTGACCTCTTGCAGCGCGATGAGGTCAGCATCGACCTGGCGCAGGTGGGAGAGGGTCGCGGAGGTGCGGCGCCCCGTGTCCAGCAGCTCCGCCTGGTACAGATCGAAGAGGACGTTGAAGGAGGCGACCGTGAGCTCCTCGGGAGCGGGGAGTGTCTCGGGGGGGCTCGCGGGGGGCGGCGAGGCTTCGACCCAGGCGGAGGCCTTCGGATCGTAGCGGTAGACGGGGAGGGGGATGAAAGGATGCTTCTCGTGAGCGTGCTGCTGCGGCGGTGGCGGAGGAGGTGGCGCGGGCTCTTCGGGCGCCGGGGTGAGCGTGTTCAGCGTGTCGATGCGTTTGGCCCGGTCCCACACCACCTCGGTCCCGTGGCGGAAGTACCAGACGCGGTGCCAGGGAATCTCTCCGTCGGGGACGAACGCCTCGAAGGGCATCTCCTCCAGCTGCTCGGAGTGCGCGTCGTAGCCGATGACGAACTCTCTCGCGTCGAGCCGGGGGTCCCAGCGGATGCGGTGGTAGACCTCGCGGCTCGTCTTGAAGCGGTCCTGAGACATGGCTGCGGCCCTCGAGAAGGGGAGGAGGACTCGGAGGGCCCTCGGTTCCAGGGACGGTCTACACCGAGCGTACGCGGGAAGGCTCCCGCGCGCCGCACCTTGACGCTGCCCTCGTGAAGAGGCTGACAGGCCTGACCGAGACGGAAGGCCAGGCTTCCCCGTAGCCACTGCCAGAGGCACGCTGGTTCGCCAGGAGGAGACACCCCGCGCCCTCAAGGGCCACGAGGTGGTCGAGCTCTCACTCGGCAAGCGCGACCCCGAGGAGGGCCCCGAGTGCGAGCAGCGCGAGTGGTGGCTCCGCCGCCCCGACAAGTCCGTGGTGAAGCTGCTCGAGGCCTGCAATGACGGCTACGGCGCCGCGGGCGTCGGCGAAGAAGACGTCTCCGTGGGCGAGAACCGCTTCGTCCATGAGCGCAGCGGCGGCTCCAGCTGGCGTTGGACGAACAAGGTGGAACTGCAGCAGTAGGAGAGCGAGCCCGCGGCTCGTGGAACGACTCCGCAGCGGCTCGCAAGCCCTGGGTCTTCGCCGCACATCCGGTGCCGCGACCGATCAACCGCTACACCTCCGGTGCAGATCTCCGAGCCCGTTGCGCCCAAAACGGGTGTGCCTAGGTAATAAGAGAGCTACCTGCTTTTTCCTGGATCCCTAGAAATCGAGTTGTCTCAAGATTCGTCGCGAGGTTGGTCGGTAGCGAAGCGGTGACGGCCCGAAGGAAGAGGAGACGGGACATGCATCAACAACGACGCATCCGAGGAATGAAGAGCCAGGCGCGCGCAAGTCTGGGCGCGGCACTTTTGGGACTGGTGGTAGGCGGGGGATGTAGCCTGACGAGCTCGGGGGACGACGCGCACGCCCGAACCGCAGGGAACCTCGAGGACAGCTGCCAGGTGGTGCCCCCCTTCACACCGAACTTCGAGCCCGAGCTGCAGTGGGCGTGGACGGGCAGCCCCGTGCTCCCCGAGTACAACCAGGTGATGATGACGCCCGCCGTCGCGGACGTGAACCTGGACGGCATCCCGGACATCATCTTCAGCTCCTTCCGGGACATCCCGAACGACCCGTATGACTGGCGCGAGGGCGTGCTGCGCGCCATCAGCGGCAACGACGGGCACGACCTGTGGACCGTCACGGATCCGGCCTTGCGCATCAAGGCCGCCGCCAGCATCACCGTGGGCGACATCGACAGCGACGGCAAGGTGGAGATCTGCGGCATCCCGACGGATGGCCGCGGCATCATCTGCTACGAGAACGATGGCGCCTTCAAGTTCCGCACGGCCCCGGACGCCTTCGACTACAACGAGTGGGGCGGGCCCTCGCTGGCGGACCTCGACGGTGATGGCACCGTGGAGATCCTCGACGGCAACCGCGTCTACAGCAACACGGGCGCGCTGAAGTGGGTGGGCTCGGATGGCATGGGCGGCGCGCAGTACACCGGCCCGGTGTCCTTCGCGGCCGACATTGATGGGGACGGCAGCCAGGAGCTCATCAACGGCCGCTCCGTCTACCGCGCCAATGGCAGCCTGAAGTGCGCCAACACCACCATCGAGTCGGGCCTCTCGGCGGTGGGCAACTTCGATGGCGACACCCAGGGCGAGATCGTCGTGTCGGGCCACGGCAAGGTGAGCCTGCTCGATGACGACTGCACGCTGCTGTGGACGGCGACCATCCCCGGCGGCTGCATCAACGGCTGCGGCGGCGCGCCCACACTGGCGGACCTGGACCATGACGGCCAGCTCGAGGTGGCGGTGGCGGGCGAGAACGCCTTGAGCGTCTTCGAGACCGGCGGCCAGCTGAAGTGGACGAGCACCATCCAGGACTGGAGCTCCGGCAAGTCCGGCAGCAGCGTGTTCGACTTCGAGGATGATGGGCAGTTCGAGCTCGTCTACGCGGACGAGGTGTCGCTGCGCATCTACAACGGTGCCACCGGCGCGATCCGCTGGCAGACGCGCCACAGCACGGGCACCACGCACGAGAACCCGGTCATCGCGGACGTGGACGGCGACCTGGCTGCCGACATCGTCGTGGCGACCAACGACCTGGCCTATGCGCCCTACCACGGCATCCGCGTGTACCACGACAGGCTCGAGGGCTGGGCGCGCACCCGGAAGATGTGGAACCAGCACGCCTACTCCATTACCAACGTGAACAACGACGGCTCCATCCCCGCTCACCCGGCGCCCCACTGGACGCAGCCGCGGCTCAACACCTTCCACTCCAACGTGGCCAACCACTTTGGCGACGGCCCCAGCCCCTACGCCGCGCCGGACATCACCGTCTCCCAGGTGAGCGCCGTGTGCGGTGGCTCCACGCTGCACATCACCGGCACCCTCACCAACCAGGGCGCCGCCGCAGTGGCCGCCGGGCTCAAGGTGGCCGTCTACCGGGGCGCTCCCGGCTCGGGTGGCACGCTGCTGGGCGTGACGACCTTTCCCTCGCCCATCCCCGTGGGCGGAGTCGTCCTCGTGACGCTGTCCCTGGGCGCACAGCCTCCGGGCGGCTCCAACCAGGTGTACCTCGTGGCGGATGACGATGGCTCGGGCGCGGGCCGCGATGCCGAGTGCAACGAGACCAACAACAGCGCCTCCGGCAGCGTGGACTTCTCGTGCGGCGCGCCTCCGGCCAACCAGCCGCCGGTGGCCATCTGCCAGAACGTCACCGTCAACGCGGACGCCACGTGCCAGGGCACCGGCACCGTGAACAACGGCAGCTACGATCCGGACGGCCAGCCCGGCCCGTTCACCGTCTCCGAGTCTCCCGCCGGCTCGTTCGCCCTGGGCTCCCACCCCGTCACCGTGACGGCCAATGACGGCGCTGCCACCGCGCAGTGCGTGGGCACCGTCACCGTGGTGGATGCCACGCCGCCCGCCGTGAGCTGCCCCGCCTCGCAGACGCTCGACACCTGCTCCACGGACGGCGCGGTGGCCTCGTTCCAGGCCTCGGCCACCGACAACTGCGGCCCCGCCCCGGTCACCTGTGCGTACGCCTCCGGCTCCAACTTCCCCGTGGGCACCACCTCCGTGGCCTGCTCCGCGGCGGACGGCTCCGGCAACTCCTCCACGTGCAGCTTCAACGTGACGGTGCGCCCGGAGACCACGCCGCCCACCATCGCCTGCCCGGCGCCCATCGTCATCGACGCCTGCGTCGAGGGCGGTCCCGTGGCGAACTTCGACGTCACCGCGGCGGACAACTGCGGCGCGGCGACGGTCACCTGCTCGCACGCCTCGGGCGCCTCGTTCCCGGTGGGCACCACGAACGTCACCTGCACGGCGACGGACGGGCTGGGCAACACGGCCTCGTGCTCCTTCCCCGTGACGGTGAGCAGCGAGGGCTCCTCCGGCACGCCCACCCCGGGCGCGGACCTGGGCACCGAGCTGTGGCCGCCCAACCACAAGTACGTGGACATCGCGCTGTCCGACTGCGCGGCTCCGGCGCAGGACTCGTGCGGCGGCACGCTGCCGGTGGACCAGTACGGCACCATCCTCGGCGTCAGCTCGGACGAGGTGGAGGATGAGAATGGCAACGGCGACGGCCACACCTGCGATGACATCGTCATCTCCGCGGACGGCAAGTCCGTGAAGGTCCGCGCCGAGCGCGAGGGCACGGGCGATGGCCGCGTCTACTCCGTCCGCTATGCCATCACCGGCCCGTCGGGCGGCACCGCCCAGAGCACCTGCCACGTGTACGTGCCGCACGACCAGTCCGAGCAGCACGAGGTGGTGGACAGCGGCGTGCACTACTGCGTCGGCCAGGGGTGCCCCGAGGGTACCGGTGGCAGCCCGCGCTGCCAGTAATGTCTCGCTGAAGCATCAGTCCTGAGGTGAACGGGGGTCCGGGGCCAGCAGTGGCTCCGGGCCCTTCGTTTTTGCCTCGCCACGCCCCGGCTGCACTAGCATCTGCCCATGGCGACCCGAAAGAAGGCGGCGAAGAAGGCCCCTGCGAAGAAGGCTCCCGCGAAGAAGGCCCCTGCGAAGAAGGCTCCCGCGAAGAAGGCTCCCGCGAAGAAGGCCGCGGCGAGGAGCGCTGGCGGCCGGCTGCCCACAGGGCCCTCGGCCCGTACACAGGGGATGACCGTGGAGGCCTACGTCGCGGGCTTCAAGGACTGGCGCGGCGAGACGCTGGCCGCGCTGCACCAGCTCATCCGCGAGGCCGCTCCTGACGCCACCTCCTCCATCAAGTGGGGCCAGCCCGTCTACGAGCTCTACGGTCCGTTCGCCTACATCAAGGCGTTCAAGAGCCACGTCAACTTCGGCTTCTGGCGCGGCGCCGAGCTGCTTGACCCCAAGGGCTTCTTCAAGGGGACCGGCAGCCGCATGCGCCATGTGGAGCTGCGCAGCCTCACGGACATCGACGCACCCGTGCTCCAGTCCATGGTGCGAACGGCCGTGGCGATGAACCACGCCAAGGGCGACCCGACGCAGCGCCGCTGAGGGTCCGGGAGAGGAGGCGAGGAAGGTGCGGCAGAGGGATGGTGATGCGCCGCCAGAGGGTGCGCGGCTACGCCTGGGGACGACTCGCTTCCGTCCGGGCCAGGGTGCCTTGCCGCCTGTCTTCTCCCCGGATGGCGAGCGGATCCTCGTGGAGGACAGCGACAGCCCGCCGCAGCTCCACATCCTGGAGGCGCGCACCGGGCGGCACCTGGAGACGCTCCGCTCGCTCTCGAACGAGCTGGGGCGCGTGCTCGCGCTGTGCTGGACGGCGGACGGCATCCGCGTGGCGTGCCAGCTCTATGGCGGGCGGCCCGCCGTCCTGGAGTACCCCCGCGCCACCGTGCGCCAGCTGGAGGCGAACGACCCCGCCTGGACCGACTGCGCCGCCTTCTCCGCGGACGGAGAGCGCGTGGCCATGGTGGATGATCAGGGCGCCGTGCGGGTATGGCACACGGATACCGGGCGCATGTTCGCCCGGGCGCGCCCCTTGTCGTCGGGGACCGTGGGCGGGCCGGGAGTCCGCAAGGCCCTCGCCATGTCCGCTGACGGGCGGTGCGTGGCCTGGAGCGTCGGAGATACCCGGATCCACCTCTATGACGTGGCCTCGCGCCAGCTGAGGCCCCCGCTCACGGGACACACGGAGCCGGTGGCGGAGCTCGCCTTCTCTCCGGATGGGACACGCCTGGCCTCGGGGGCGGTGATGGATGAGCCCCTCATCCGCGTCTGGGACGTCGAGCGAGGGGAGGCGCTCCTGGAGCTTCCCGCCCTGGGAGCGCCCTTCTCGCCTGGCTCCTTTGGTGCTCCCTGTCCCTGCTTCGCCTTCATCGGTCCGGGCGCGCGGCTGGCGTGGTTGGACGGCGACGCGCTGCGGACGCGGGACCTGGCCACGGGCGCCGCCACCTCACTGCACGTGGGTGCGGTGCACTCCTATGTGCCCCTCAGCGCGTCGAGGGATGGCACGTACGTGGTGGCCCGTGAGGGGCACGCGCTTCGCACCTGGAGTCTCGACACGGGCGAGCCGGATCCCGCGCGCGCCAGCCACTTCCAGCCAGTGAGGACCGTGGCCGTCTCTCCGGACGGAGCGCTCGCCGCGACCTCGGATGACACCGGCAGCGTGCGCATCTGGGATCTGGCCTGGGGGCAGGGCCTTGGAGAGATCGCGCTGAACTCCGCCCAGGGCTGCGTGCGCTTCTCGCCGGACGGGCGGTGGCTCGCGGTCGGCACCGCCGAGGGACAGATCCACCTCTGGTCGCGCGGCGAGGGCCGGGTGCTCCACTCCTTCCCCGCGCATGCCTCCCGCCTCGAGGCCCTGGTCTTCTCCCCGGATGGCTGGTGGCTGGCGACGTGCTCCGATCAAGGCGGGGACGTTGCCGTGTGGGCCGTGCCAGGCGGCAAGCGCCGGCGCCTGCTCGAGAGCGGCACGGATCGCCTCACCGCGCTGGACTACTCGCCCGATGGCCAGTGGCTGGTGGCGGGCGCCATGGATGGGACGATCCGCTTCTGGAGCGCGCCCGAGGGACGCCGCTCGCACGAGGTCCAGGCGCCGGACTCCTCCGTGCACCACGTGCGCTTCTTCCCGGATGGGCAGCGCCTGCTGTCCGTGGGCCTGCTCGACTCGGACTCTCCAGACGACGGCCCTGGCCAGCCCATGCTGCAGATCTGGCACGCGGAGACGGGCCGGCTGCTCACCTCGCGCCGCGCACGCTCGCACCAGCTGGAGCTCTCCCCCGACGGGCGCCAGCTGCTCTACGTCCCGTGGCGCAACCCGGCCCTGTGCGTGGAGGACGCCATGACGGGAGAGGAGCCTCGGACCCTCGTGCTGGTGCCCGAGGCCGAGAGCCAGGGCTTCTCTCCGGACTGCAACATCTGGGTGACGGGGCACCGGGACTGCACGGCGCTCGTCTGGGAGCTGGCGCGGTGGGGGTTCGCCCCCCGGTCCAAGTGAGGAGCCCCGCGGGTTGGATTCACCGCAGCGAGCCGCTACGCTTCCTCTCCTGGAGGGCTCGATATGGGGCACGGATACAAGTCTCGCAGCCCGGTAGGACGGATCTCCGGCCTGTCCCGCGTCGAGAGCGCGGACGTCATCCCTCGCGTCCGAGCCACCGAGCGCATCTCCGGGGCCGCCGCCATCGAGTCCCGCATGCCGCCCGAGCGCTCCTTTGCCGCGGCGCTCGAGCGCCAGGGCCGAGGCCTGGTGAGCTCCGAGCCGCTGCCCTCGCCCGAGCCTCCTCGCCCGCTCCCGCCACCCGCACGGGGAGAGGACACTCCCGAACTGCCCGAGCGCCTCCCCGACACCTTCATGGGGCTGCTCTGGTGGAAGGTGAAGACCCGGCTCTGAGCGGGCCACCCGAGCGACGGGGTGATTTCGACTCGCCTGGGAGTAGGCCTTTCTGCGACCGCAGACAGTCGGGTAGAAGATGGAAGGTTCTGCGCTGACCCCCAGCGGCGCGAGCGTTCCTTCCACCTCGAGGCATGTATGGCATCTCGTCCCCTGTCGCTCGGCTGGTGCTTCACGCTGGCCACGCTCCTCGTGGGTGCAGCCGGTTGTAGCTGCGGCGGCGACCCACAACCTCCTCCCTTCGTGGAGCAGCCCGATGCGGCGCTCTCCAAGGTGGAGGTGAGCCGCACCGCCAATGTCCTGGCGGACGGCAGGGACATCGTCACCCTCACCGTGACGGTGGTGAAGTCGGATGGGGCGGCGCTCGCGGGCCGCACGGTGAGGCTGGAAGTCACGGGCGAGGGCAACACGCTGGCGCCGGCCACTGGCCAGACGAACCCTCAGGGCGTGATGACGGCGACGCTGGCGTCCACCGGCGCAGGCAGCAAGCAGGTGAAGGCCTCGGTGGATGCCGAGGGAGCTCCGGTGGTGCTGACGTCCCAGCCCACGGTCGAGTTCGTGGCGCTGTCGAGCTTGAAGCTGGCCTTCACGAACACGGGCCTCCAGGCCACGGCGGGCGCGCCGTTGAGCCCGGCGGTGGAGGTGGAGATCCAGGACGCGAATGGCCTCCGGAGGCCTGGCAGCACGGCCTCCGTGACGCTGGAGCTGGCGACGGGCCCCGCCTCGGCGCAGCTCGAGGGGACCACCACCGTCAACGCGGTGGAGGGCGTGGCGCGCTTCCCTGGGCTCATCATCAAGAAGGCCGGCACGGGCTACTCGCTGCGGGCCACCTTGGGCACGTCCACCGCGGCCACCAGCCCCACCTTCGAGGTCGTCCCGGCCAGCCCGGCCCAGCTCGCGTTCTCCCTGCAGCCGTCGAACGGCACCGTGCGCACGCCCCTCGCCGCCGCGCGCGTGGTGGTTCAGGACGCGTACGGCAACGCCACCCCGGCCACCAGCCCCCAGGTGTCCGTGAGCCTCACCGGCAGCAACGCCACGGCCACGCTGAGCGGCACGAGGGACGTGGATCCGGTCAGCGGAGAGGCCACCTTCGCGGACCTCTCGGTGGACCAGGAGGGCAACGACTTCCGGCTCGTGGCGTCCGCGGGGACGTTGACGCAGGCGACGAGCACGGCGTTCACCATCACCGACAACATCGCCCCGGCCGCCGCGGCGATCACCGCGGCAATCGTCTCCTCCAGCAGCGTCCGGGTCTCGTGGACGGCGGTGGGCGATGACGGCAACCTGGCCACGGCGGCGAGCTATGACTTGCGCTACGCGACCACGCCCATCACCAACCTCGCCCAGTTCGACGCCGCCACGCCCTTCGCCATCCCGCCTCCTCAGGCGCCGGGCAGCGCGGAGTCGGCGCTCGTCACGGGCCTGACGCTCAACACCGACCACTACTTCGCGCTCAAGGTCAGCGACAGCGTGGGGAACTTCAGCCTCTCGAACAGCCCCAAGGTGGAGGGCGATCCCTGCGTGGGCGTCACGTGCACGCCGCCGGCCACCACCTGCTCGGCCGATGGACGGTCCACGGTCAGCTACACCTCCGCCTGCGTGGTCTCGGGGAGCGTGGGCGTGTGCCAGGACACTCCGACCCCCTCGGTCTGCCAGTCGTACGAGACGTGCAGCGCCGGGAGCTGCGGGCCGGTGACGGCAGCGAGCCAGTCGGGCGGCATCATCATCAGTGAGTTCAGCGCGCTGGGCTCGGAGTTCATCGAGCTGCACAACACCACTGCCGCGGACATCGATGTGCACGGCTACACGCTCCGGAACGCCGCGGGCGAGGAGGTGGACCTCCGCGCCCCCAGCGATCCGAACGGCACGGTGGGCGCGCCGGTGGTGGTGACCGCGGGCGGCAGCCTGTACGGCATCGCCAACCCGTCCGGCTCGATCCCCGGGGGCGTGGGCTTCGTCTATGGCGCGCCCGGCACGTCCTTCTCGCTGGCGGACACGGGGGATGCGGTGGCGCTCTACGCGGCGCCGCCCGCGGGCAACCTGCAGGACGCGGTGGACTTCCGCGCCTACAAGACCGATCCCAACACCCCGTTGACGGCGAGCGACTTCGTCGGCTTCACGGGCAGCTCCACCCAGCTGGACCCGGCGAGCCTGGGCGCGGCTGGCAACGACACGGCCACCAACTGGTGTGTGAGCTTCTACGAGAGCGGCGTGAGGGGCTCGCGCGTCACGAACACCGCAGGCGCGGCCAACGGCAGCTGCAAGGTGGCTGTCATCAATGAGGTTCTCGTCGACGCGCTCGGGTCCGATGACGGCAAGGGGTTCATCGAGCTCGCGGGCCCCGGGGGCTCCGTCATCGGCGGCGCGAAGCTCACCGACGTGGAGGGCAAGGGCGTGGGCACTGCAGGCTTTTTCAACGTGTTCGGGCCGTACACGATCCCCGCGGGGACCCGGTTCCCCGCGGATGGGATTCTCCTCATCGCCGACGTGGCGACGAGCGGGTCGACCCTGGTCGACAACTTTGTGTCCGGAGTGGACATCGGAGTGAACAGCGTGGACCTCGAGAACGGCGGCGGGGATGCGGTGCAGCTCCTCAACGCCGCGGGGACGGCCCTGCTCGATGCGGTGGGCCAGGACACGGCCGGTGCCAACCTGGACACCAACACCGCCGAGAACGGCCTGGGCATGTACGAGGGCGCCACGGCGCTCTACATCTCCACCACGACCACCTGGTCCTCCTCCCTGGCGCGCTCGCCGGCCAGCGCGGACACGGACAACAACCGCAGCGACTTCCGGACGGAGCCGTCTCCGACGCCGGGCTTGCCGAACGACCTGGCCAACTTCACCGTCACGCGCCTGTTCCCGGATGACGGTCCCGCCATCGCGGGCGCCAACGGCATCGTGGTGACAGGAACGGACTTCGTGCCAGGGATGAGGGCGCAGTTTGGCAACAACGGCTCGGCGCCTTGCGCCGTGAGCACTCCCACCACCGCGAGCTGCACGGCTGTCTCCAACGCGGGCAACGTCGTGACCGTCGTGAACGTGACCTTCACCGCTGCGGCGAGTCTGGGAGCGCCTGGCCCCGTGGTCCTGGGGAATGCGTTCACGTACACGGGCACGGAGAACGGGACGAACAGCACCTTGGAGGCGGACTTCTGCAACCTCCAGTTCCCCAGCAGCTTCTCGGTGGTTAAGAGCACGGTGACGCCGCTCCTCTATGGCCGCATCTACGAGCCCGGCATCACCGAGCCAGGGGGAGCGCCCTCGGGCGTCCTGGCCGAGGTGGGTTACGGCACCAACACCACGGATCCGCGGACCCACAACTCCTGGAGGTTCGTCGCGGCGGACTACAACGTGCAGGTTGGCAATGACGACGAGTTCATGGGCTCGTTCACGGCGCCGGCCACGGCGGGGACGACGTACTCCTATACGTACCGCTTCAGCCAGGACAACGGGATGAAGTGGACGTACTGCGACCTGAACGGAGCGGGCTCCAACACGGGCCTGACGTTCGATGCGACGCAACTCGGCGTCATGACGGTCACGAACTAGCGCGGGGTGCTGGGACCGGGAGCCCGGCCGGTGTGCCAGGGCTCCCGGGAGCGCTGCGGTTCAATCCAGGAACCGGCGCTCCCAGCGCTGCCAGATGTCTTCGGGGAAGTAGTACCCGCCGCCCGAGTGGTACAGCCAGGGCTCCAGCACGCGCGCCAGCTCCCGGTACTCGGGGAGGTTGCGGCCGGCCTCGGTGTCGCCTGCCTCCGGCCAGGGGCCCAGGGTGATGACCACGCGGTCCCCCTCCAATTGTTGAAGGGTGGTGCCGGGAGAGGAGAGGCGGGAGCGCAGCCCCTCGACGCCGCCCAGCTCGCCGAGCACGGGCTGGCCGAGGAAGGTCAGCCAGGCGGGCCCTTTCACCCGCCCGTTGAGCCCCCTGGCGATGGATTCCACGTCACCGATGTCCATGCCGGGGTAGCGCAGACAGAAGCGGCTGAGGGCTTCTTCCGTTTCCCGATAGCCCAGGATGGCGTTGAAGAAGAGGCCGGCATGGCCTGAGTCGTAGGGGAGAGCGGCGGCAAGCTCCATGGCGAGTTCACGCACGTTGCCAGGACCCTGCTCCTCGAGAAACTCGGTTGGGAGGCAGAAGCCCACCGCCGACACCAAGGGAGGGTTGGGCTCGAAGAGCTTACCCAGCGACTTGCAGTAATACTCGAAGTGGAGGGCAGGAGCCCCTGAAGGGTCGTCCATCAATGCGATCCGGGACCAGTTTGACTCGCTCAGGTTGCGCCGAGTGGCTTCCCAGCTCTTCGCATCCAGTGGCTGCCAATAGCCCTCCAAGTCGAGGTACCACTCCAGCTTCTGCTGCCCTACTGCGCGCAGATATATGTCCAGTGAGCGCATCACCTCCTGAGCGATCTCGTGCTGGGGGCGGCGCATGTAGAAGCAGATCTCCAAACCATCACGGATGATCAGCGCGCCGTGGCTTGCGTGGACTCGGACTCGGGGATAGTGCTCGCTCATATTCAGGGTCGCTGGATATCCCAGCGGGGGGCGACACGGGCGGGATTGACTCCGAAGGCTTGCTTGTAAGCTTCACCTTGGGTCAATTTCTCATAGGGGTGTCCCTCGGGGTAGTTATGCCAGCTGGCAGGGTTGGTACCGGGACATGGGAACTTCAGGTCGAGGACGTCCAGAACCTCGGCAGCATTGCCCGTGTGGATGACGATGTCTGGCTCGATCGTTCCCACCAGCGCCTTGCCTCCGGCACGCAGCAAGGCCTCCACCTCGCTCCGGCTGAGGGGCACCCACTTCCCGCTGCCCTCATTCAAGCGGTAGCGCTGCTCGAGGCTGAAGCCCCCGGGCCGTAGCTCCTGGAGCTTCTTCTGGATGCACTCCAGGGCGAGCTGGTGCTTCTCCCGGCCCAGCTGCATGGCCCGGGTCACAGGCTCTCCGCGCGCGTTTCGCTCCACCACCTCGGCGCACTGCTCGCGCGTGGGGCTGCCGCCGAAGGAGCGCTCGTTGAGCTGGAAGTCCGCGTCCTTCACACACTCGAGGATGGCCTCCTCGACGCGGGCCCGTAGAGCCTTGTCCTCCAGGTAGAAGGCCGCGACCGCCGAGCCGAGCGTGGCCCCAGCCTCGGCGACGCGCTGCCGGGCCGCCATCGTCCCCGCTTCCCTGCCAATCGCACCCGGACACTGAAGTGGGAAGTGGATACAGGTGCTGCTCTCCGAGTCGAGCGTCTGCCCATACACCCGAGGTGCCCCATACCGCTCCACCCCGGCGCACGCACCGAGGAGGAGGGTCAGGCAGAGGAGTGCAAGTCTCATCGAGCGCCCCATCCGCGCCTCACTGATCGTCGCACGGGGTGCCCAACCGGGCCCCCGCGTACACCCCCAGCTCGTTGTAGATCATCGGCAGGTTCTCGGTGATGGGCACCACCTTCAGCTCCACCTTCTTCTTGGCGCCCTCGATCCACACCGGCGTCTGCGAGCGATCCACCACCAGCCGCAGCTCGCCCTTCTTCGTCGAGAAGATCTGCCCCTCCGAGTCCGAGACGATGTCCTTCATCTCCTGCTTCTTCAGGCTCCCCTTCTGCCCCACGTACACCCGGAAGCTCTTCTCGTCCTCCGGGTGGAAGCCCTTCTCCACCAGGTAGTAGTTGCCCCGCGTGTCACGCAGCAGCGCATAGGGCACGTACTTCTGCGGGTTCTTCTCGTACTTCCCCGCCGTGAGCAGCTTCTGCGCCTGCTCCGGCTCCACCTGCGTCCACGGCGTGGTGCGCTCGCCGCACCGCACCGCGCACGTCTTCTTCTCCGCGTCCACCTCCACCTCCGAGAACACCCGCCAGTCCTGCCCCCGGAAGTCGGAGTTCGCCGTCTTGTTGAAGAAGCGCGGCTCCAGGAAGTGCGTCCCCCCCACGCCGAACGGCGGCTCCGCCACCTGGACGAACGTCTTCCCGTCTCCGTAGAACAGCTGCGTGCCCTTCTGCTCCTGCGGGGTCACCACCACGTAGTGCCCCTTGCCGTCCGTGCAGACAGTCGTCTTCTCCAGCACGAGCAGCTCCCCGAGCTTCTCTCCCCTGCCCCAGGGGGGCTCGATTCCCCAGGAGGTCCCCGAGAGCAGGGCCACGGCCGCGGCGATGAGTCGTCGTGAGTTCATGATCAAGGCTCCGGCTAGAGGTTCTGCTCGAAGAACTTCGTGGCGTACTCTTCCTGGTTGGCGGCGTCCTGCTGCGTGGTGAAGCTCACCGCGCCCGCATTCACCTCCAGCTTCAGCTCCGGGCCGAACTGGCAGCTGAACTTCTTCACCTTCGCCGAGATGACCCGCTTGCCCACCGGCGAGCCGCACAGCCTCCGCAGCGCCTCGAGCGGGTTCCCGCAGTATGAGGAGATGCTGTACTTCTTGATGAGCTCGTCCGAGATGCTCTTCCAGTCGATGGTGGCCGTCACCTGCGTGCCGCACGCCTCGTTCATCGACTTGACCAGCTCCGTGAAGCCCTGCTGCTGGCCCGCCTCGCGCTCCTTGCGGCTGAACGCCGCCAGCTTCGCCAGCGTGCCGTCCTTCCGCAGCTTCTCGTACTGCCCATAGGCGTCCTCCGCCTTGAGCGCCTGCGTCCGCTTGTCGTCAAAGGAGACGATGACCGCCTTGGGGCGGCTCGGCACCCACAGCTCGTACTTCTTGGCGCCGTAGCTCTCGCGCACCACCAGCGTGTAGAAGTCCTCGCCCTTGTACTGGGTGATGTAGTCCACGCCCTTGCTCTGCTCGTTGGCCACGTGGAGCATCGGCTTGCCGTCGAACTCGCTGTCCGTGCCCTGCACCGAGAGCAGGACCTGCTTCTCGCCCTTGGGGCCCTGAGTCGTGAGCGGGATGACCGCCACCGACTCGCCCTCCGGGCCTGAGTACACCTTGCCGGTTCCCACCGGCGCCCCCGCCAACGCGGACGCGCCCGACAGCACGCCCACGGCGATGACCGTTGCCAGGATGCTTCTCATGATGTGTCCCCCTCCCTATGGGGACGTGTGGCCACTGCTCTTCAGTGGCTCGGAGCCGTCAGAGATTGATCTCGTACTGCTTGCAGTATGCCCGCAGCTTGGTCTTGCCCTGCGTGGACAGGCTCCGCCACTGCGCCCTCGCGTTGCCCAGGTCCTTGCGCTGGCAGTAGATGCGGCCGATCAGGTAGGTGGCCGCCTCGGTCTGCTGCGTCTGCTGGGTGCGCCGGGCGATGCTCATCGCCTGGTCGAGCTCCCCGGCCTTCAGCGCCTTCTCCGCCTCGGCCAGCTCCTCGCGCAGCGCCGCGGGGATCGCCTCGGTCTTGCCCGGACGAGCGGTGGAGCTCCCCGTCTCGGGGGTGGGGTTCGCCGGGGGCGTCGTCTCCGGAGGAGTCGTGGGCGGAGGCGGGGTGGGGGTCGTTGCCACCGCGGGGGGTGTCACGGCCGGCGGAGGCGTCTCGGTCCCCGCCTTCGGGGTGCCGGTCGACGGCGTCTCGGTGGCGGTGGTGGGCGGAGGGGTGTCCGGTGTGGAGGGCTTGAGGAACTTCCCGCCCACCCCCAGCACGATGCCGAGCAGCACCACGGCCGCGACCGCCGCCGGGATCAACGGGAACTTCGAGCGGCCCGTGGGCCCCGGTGCCGCAGCGGGCTGAGGCGCGGGGGCCGGTACCAGGTGAGGCTGAGGCGCGGTGGCCCCGGGCTGCACGGCGGCAGCCCCCATGGCGGGCAGCTCGACGTCCGTCGGACGGCGCGAGACGCTCATCGAGGGAGGAGCGGCCTGCGCGGCGGCCTGTGGCTCGGCCTTCCGGAACGCCTCCAGGGTCGAGCCACGCTCGACGCTCGGCTCCGGCGCGGCCACCGGCGACGAAGGCGCGGGCGCATCCCCCTGTCCGCTCGCTCCCGAGCGCGAGGGGACAAAGGTGGCGTCCGTGGCGCTGTCGTCGTGGACGGACGGATCATTCTGGCGCACGGCGCCTCGCGGCGGCATGGGCGTCGGGTCCGGCCCCAGCCCGGCGAGGCTCTGCAGCGCGGTGCCGGTCAGCTCGGCGATGAAGGTGGCGACGTCCGGGTACCGGTCCTTCGGGTTCTTGGCGAGCGCCCGATCCACCGCCGCCACCGCGCGGCCGGGCAGGTCCGGCATGCGCGAGGCCAGCGACTCGGGGTGCTCGTGGACGACGCGGTAGACGACCTCGGCGATGGTGCCGCCGGCGAACGGCGAGTCCCCGCACAGCATCTCGTAGACCATGCAGCCGAAGGCGAAGATGTCCGAGCGGGCGTCCACGTCGCGGTTGCGGCCCATGGCCTGCTCGGGCGCCATGTACCGGGGCGTGCCCATGAGCACGTCCTCCTGCGTCTGCAGCGTCTGCGAGCCCATCAGCTTCGAGATGCCGAAGTCCAGCAGCTTCACCCGCTCGACGATCATGCCCTCGGAGTCCGTGGGCACCAGGAGGACGTTGGCGGGCTTCAGGTCCCGGTGCACCACGCCGGCGCGGTGGGCCGCCTGCAGCGCCGAGCCCATCTGCCGGGCGATGGAGAAGGCCTCGCGCATGGACAGCCGCCCCTTGCGGAGCCGCTGCCCCAGGCTCTCGCCGCGCAGGTACTCCATCACCAGGTAGGGCGTGCCGTCCTCCAGGCTGTGGAAGTCCAGCACCTCGACGATGTTGGGGTGCCCCAGCTGCGAGGCGATCTCCGCCTCGCGGCGGAAGCGCGCGTACTGCTCCTCGCTCAGGTCGTCGCTGTGCAGCAGCACCTTCACCGCCACCTGCTTGCCAGGCAGCCGCAGGTGGCGCGCCAGGAAGACGGAGCCCATGCCCCCCTTCCCAAGCAGCGAGGTGAGTTCGTACGTGTCCCGCAGGACGGTGCCGACCTTGATGTCGGTAGTGGCGGAGTGGCTCATGGGGTAGGGGGGATCACCCAGGGGGCTCACTTAAGCCGCTTCCCCCGCGATGCACCAGATCCCTTCCGTGCCTCGGCCCGGCCACGTCCTGCCTCCCAGGCCCCTGGCCGGAAGCGCGACCCGTGTTTTAAAATTATGCTCTCGGTGGCTTGATGGCTCCCAGGCCGAGACGGCTACAGTCGGGGCCCTGGTGCCGCGGCTGCCCGGGAAGGAGGTTCGACATGATTCCACGGATCCTCGTGCTGCTCGCGGCGAGCGTGGTGACGTTCCTGCTGGCGGCCAAGGCGCACGGGCGGCAGCTCCGGCTCGAGCGCGAGCTGGAGGGCTACCACCGCGTCGTCTTCGGCGGGACGAACCCGCCCTTCGTGGAGGCGCTGTGGCGGGCGGACCGGGTGCGCTACTGGAGCACCGCGGCCGGGGTGGCGCTCCTGGTGCTCGGGTTCTACGCGCTGACGCGGCTGCAGGGGTGGAGGTGGCCCTTCCTGCATGGAGGGGGCGGCTCGGTGGCGTGGCTCGTGGCGTGGGGCTCGCTGGTGGTGGCGTTCCTCACGTGCGGTTTCTGGAGCTTGACGCGCTTCCTCCACGCTACCTCCGAGAAGCTCGAACGCACGGTGGACGCCGGGTGGGTGAGCGAGTCGCTCCAGGGCAGCGCGTGGTGGTTCACCGCCGCGGCCGTGGCCACGGTGCTGGTGCTCTTCGCCAGCACCCGGAGGGTGTGAGGCCGAGGCGGCCCGGCGCTCAGAAGAGGACGACCATGGCGCCCTCGGGCACGACGTCAAAGAGGCGGGCGATGTCCGGGTTGTGCATGACGACGCAGCCCCACGAGAGCCGGCCGCCTGTCTCCTCGAGCGACCACTCCCCCGCCCACCCGTGGAAGCCGATGCCGCTGCCCAGGCGCGTGGAGGCGTCCGTCGCCTTGCGCTCCTCCCAGGCCCGGGCGATCCGATCGCTCGCCTCGCGGGTGAGGAGCCCCTGGGTCAGCCCCCGCTCCGCGTCCCACGGGTTGGGGTAGTTCACCCGGAGCCAGTGGCCTCCGTAGTACGCCTCGTAGGGCCCGCTGAAGCGGCCCCGGTGCTTCTGCACCACGAAGTACATGCCGAAGGGCGTCCGGTTGTCGCCGCGCACCTGCTTGGGGCCCTCGGCCTGACCGAAGCCCACCTCCACGCGGGACACCTCGCGCCCCTGCTCGTACAGCCGCAGCTCGTTGCTCGCCTGGGAGACGAGCAGCAGCACCGGCTCGCTCGCCGGCAGCGGCAGGCGGGCCCGGGCCTGGGTGAAGCTCCGGGTCTCGGCGGCCGAGAGGCGCTTGCCGGCATGCAGGGACACCGCGAGCTTCCCCTTCGCACCCACCCGGCCCAGCGGCTGCCCGCGCTTCACGGAGGCGCCGGGGCGCAGCGTCACCCCCTCCAGCTCCGTGTACTCCGAGCGGACGTGCCGCAGCTCGTGGTTCTCGTAATAGAAGTGCTCCAGCGTGAGCGAGCGGCCGTCCGCGCCCACCTCCCTCACGCGCCCGTGCGCCAGCGCGCGCACCTCGCTCCCCGCCGGGGCATGTGGGGCGCCAGGCAGGGGCTCGAAGCCGTCCGCGGGTGGAGTGGGAGGGTGGAGGTACGCCTCGAAGGCGTCCGCAGAGGGCGCCTCGGTGGCCTGGGCCGGGGAGGAGAGGGCAGTCCACCCCACCAGCAGCACCCCGAGGCAGCGGGAGACGGGCGTTGAGCTGAGTCGCACGCGAGGTGGACACCCGAGCCTCGTGCGCTGTTCCCGCTCCACTGCCCGGCGAGCAGCCGTGGGATGCTTGACAAGGAGCGCTCCAGCCTTGAATCAAGGAGTACCCATGCCGCCGAAGATCGTCCACCACGACACGGAGCCCCCTGGACCGTGCAGCTATCTGCCCGAGCAGCAGGCCTCGCTCGAGCAGATGGTGATGATGGACGTGACGCCCGAGGAGTTCGAGGCGATGCTCTCGCGCGGGTGGCGCCGCTTCGGCCCCGTGTACTTCCGGCCCGCGTGCCAGGCGTGCTCCGAGTGCGTCACCCTGCGCATCCCCACCGCCACCTTCCGGCCCAACCGGAGCCAGCGCCGCGCCCGCGCCGCCTGCGCCCGCTTCCGCGTGGAGGTGGGCATCCCCCGGGTGGATCCGCAGCGCTTGGCGCTCTACCACGCGTGGCACGGGTGGCGGGAGCAGGCCCGGGAGTGGCCCTCCTCGGAGCTGACGGCGCGCGAGTACTTCCTCCAGTTCGCCTTTCCCCACCCGTGCGCGCGCGAGGTGGCCTGGTACGACGATGAGGCCGAGGGCGGCTCGAGGCTCATCGCGGTGGGCCTGTGCGACGAGACGGCCGACTCCTGGAGCGCTGCGTACTTCTTCTATCACCCGGACTACGCGCACTGCTCGCTGGGCACCGCCAACGTGGTGAAGCAGGTGGAGCTCGCCCGCGAGCGCGGCCTGCCCCACATGTACCTGGGCTACCGCGTGAGGGGCTGTGCCTCGCTGCGCTACAAGGGCATGTTCCGCCCGCACGAGCTGCTGGAGGGGCGTCCCGGCCCGGAGGAGACGGCGCGCTGGCAGACCATCACGGAGCCGGATCCTCCTCCCGCCCCCGGAGGCAAGGGCGAGGAGTGAAGGGCGCCGCGCTCCCGGCTCCCCGTTCGGAGCGGGACATCCGCGGATCCTTCTTTGACACGGCTGCCTCGCTCCGGGGCAGACTGGCGCCATGTCCGGCTCCCCGCCGCTGCCCTGGTTTGCGTTCTCGCTCTCGCTCTCGCCGGATGTGGCGCGCGAGCGGCTCCGGAGTCTGCCCGTGCTCCCCCTGCCGGAGGGGGAGCTGGCCGAGGCGCTCGATGTGGACCTCGTCTATGACGCGCAGGCCTCGGAGTGGGGCGGGCGGGTGGCGCGGCTGGTGGATGCGCCGGGCCGCAAGGTGATGGGGCTGCTGCGGCGCATGCCTCCGCATACCTGGGCGCTGGTGGAGCGGCTGGAGACGGCGCTGGCGCAGGCCGTGGAGGAGCGCCCGGTGCGGGTGCGCACGGCTTCCGGAGTGACGCTCTCCGCGCGGGCCTTCACTCCGCCGGCTCCGGGGCATGCGCCTCAGGGCGTGGTGAGCGTGGCCTTCCTCGAGGCGCATGCCCGGGCCGCCGAGCGCGCTGCCCTCCCCCCCGCCTATGTGGAGCGGCTCCAGGCCGAGGCCCGTATTGTCCAGACCGTCCAGCGAGCCCAGGCCGATCGCATTCGCTAAGCCCCTGTTTTCACAGAGGAGCCCGCTCTCGGGGCAACTTCTCGAAGGCTGAGAGCGATAATTCCATACCTTTCCCTCCCTCACCCGGATGGGCCCTCAGGAGGCCAGCAGGATGCAGATCCCCCCGAAGAGCTCTGCGCCCCAGCAGGTGCCGTCGATCACGGTGGGGACTACGGTGTCCACCACGTCGGGGAGCTGGCGGCGCTCCACGGCGCGCGAGGTCCCCATCTCCGAGCTGCAGCAGAAGTTCGGCTGGGCGGAGGGGAGCTGGCAGGCGGACCTGCTGAAGGCGGCGGACGCGGCGAGCCCCACCCAGACGCGCCGGGGCAACGGCAGCGTGTCGGCGGCGGAGGTGGAGCGCTACCTGCAGAGCCCGGGGGACACGCGCTTCCTCACCTCCACGGCGCTGCAGCAGGAGCGCTCGGCGCTGGAGCAGAAGCTGGCGGGCGGCGGGCGCTCGGTGGCGGTGGACGCGTTCGACAGTGACTGGCAGGACGCGGTGGCGCGCCGCGCGGATTTGAGCGGGGACGGGAAGCTCTCGCGCACGGAGCTGAACACCTTCTTCAAGGACGTGAAGGCCGGCAAGGCGCAGGACGTCCAGTGGGTGCCGGATCAGAAGAGCGCGATGTTCGAGAGCAAGGTGGCCGAGAGCGCGGGGGAGCTGGATCCGCTGCGCCCGCCCGGCTCCGAGGGCCTGTCCCTGCTGAAGGAGTACATGCGCGTCTCGCTGGATCAGGCGAAGAACGTGCCCACCTTCGTGAGCCACATGCTGTCGGCGGCGGACCTCGAGGAGCGGCCGTTCGGGGTGAGCCGGGACAAGAGCCAGTTCCTGCCGGATCCCGAGCTGGGCGAGGGCGGGGTGCAGGAGACGGACTACAAGGGCTCGGGCTTTGATCGCGGGCACATGAAGCCAGCGGCGGACTCGCCGGACCAGGCGGCGATGGACGAGAGCCACCTGATGAGCAACATGGCGCCGCAGCACCCGAACCTGAACCGGGAGTCGTGGGCGACGCTGGAGGACGCGGTGCGGGACCTGGTGAGCACCACCGGGGGCAAGGCGTACGTGATGACGGGCAACCTGTACCTGGATGCGCAGGGCAAGCCGCTGCCGCCCGAGGCGCTCCAGACGATCGGGAACGAGGCGCGCCGCGTGGCCGTGCCCACGCACAACTTCAAGACGGTGCTGCTGGAGCTGCCCAACGGCAACCTGAGCATGTTCGCGTACATGGTGCCCAACGTGAAGGACGCGCCGACGGGGGCGGACAACATCTCGCGCTTCCTGGAGTCCTCGCGCACGTCGGTGGACAAGCTTGAAGAGCTGCTGGGGCAGGACCTGTACGCGAACCTGCCCAAGTCGGTGCAGGCGAAGCTGGAGGCGGACAGCTCGGCGAAGATGGCCTTCCGCGAGGCCAGCCAGTTCCAGGCGGCCTCGCTGCTGCGGCTGCGGAAGGCCGACACCCGGGGGTAGCGCCTCTCCGTCCTCGTCTGGGGCGCCTCTCCCTATATAAGGAGGGGCTCGTGATGGCCCTCGCCCCCTCCGCTGCTTCCACTGCCCGAGCCACGGCCATTGGCGCGGTGGCCATCCTGCTCTGGGCGTGCCTGGCGCTCCTGACGACCTGGTCGGGCGCCATTCCTCCCTTCGAGATCGTCGCGATCTCGTTCGCCATCGCCTTCCTGCTGTGCGTGGGCAAGTGGGTGCTGTTCCGCGAGGACATCGGCGGCCACCTGCGCCAGCCGGGCGCGGTGTGGCTCGTGGGGGTGGGCGGGCTGTTCGGCTACCACTTCTTCTACTTCCTGGCGCTGAAGACGGCGCCGCCGGTGGAGGCCAACCTCATCAACTACTTGTGGCCGCTGCTCATCGTGCTCCTCTCGGCGCTGCTGCCGGGCGAGCGCCTGCGCTGGTGGCACATCGCCGGGGCCGTGCTGGGGCTGTGCGGCTCGCTGCTGCTGGTGACGGGCGGGGGACGCGTGGCCTTCCGGGCCGAGTACGCCGCGGGGTACGCCTCGGCGCTCGCGTGCGCGGTGACGTGGGGAGCGTACTCGGTGCTCTCGCGCCGCTTCGGCGCGGTGCCCACGGACACGGTGGGCGGCTTCTGCGGGGCCACGGCGGTGCTCGCGGCGCTGTGCCACCTCGTCTTCGAGCGCACGGTCTGGCCGAGCCCGGCAGAGTGGGGCGTCCTGCTGCTCATGGGCGTGGGGCCCATGGGCCTGGCCTTCTTCGTCTGGGACGTGGGCATGAAGCGCGGGAACATCAAGGCGCTGGGTGGGCTCTCGTACGCCACACCGCTGCTCTCCACGCTGCTGCTCATCCTGGCGGGGCGCGCGAGCCCGAGCGTTGAGCTGGCGCTGGCCTGTCTCTTCATCGTCGGCGGCGCAGTGCTCGCCTCACGGGACTTGTGGGCGAAGAGGGTCGCCTCGCCTCCCTGAAGCTCAGCGGGCGCTGCTGGTGCGGCTCACCCGTTCAACATGAGGTCCGAGAAGCTCGCGGCGCTCAAGGCCCGATCGAACCACTGGTCGAGCGTGTTCAGGTCCGTGCACGACAGGATGATCTTGCGATCCTCCTCGCTCAGGGCAATGCCCCGAGCGGCCAGGATTCGCAGCACATCTTGAGCGCGTCCAATGGCCAGGCCTTCAGCCAACCCCTCGGTCCGTCCCTCGGTCCGTCCCTGGGCCATTCCCTCCGCCAGTCCTTTGGCGTGGCCCTTCTCCATGAGCATCTCCGCGATGGTGCGCACCTGCTCCTCCTTTCCGTGCTCACTTGCCACTGAATTTAGCACGCGCCACAGCGCTTCGTAGGCAGCGTCCCTCCCTACATAGAACAGGTAGTGGACCACGGCATGCAACTGCTCCAGCCCTTGTGGAGAACTCAGCAACTCAGCCAGTAACGGCCTCCAGCGCTCCAGCAGCACAGCCACCTGCTCGGAACGGCCGAAGCGCAGCAGGAGCAACGCCAGCGGCACGAGCGGTGGGCCGGCCCGCGCCCTGAGCGCCTCCTCGCGTTCGATCGTCAGGTCGTCCACCAGGTACTCCAAGCGTGGCACCAGCACCTGCCATCGCTCCGTTCCTTCCTTCGGCAGATAGAACAGCTCCTCCGTCCTCCGCGGGGCCGTCCACCCACTCTCCGGCCCGTGGTACATCACCACGGGGATGACCACGGGCAGCGCCTCGCTGTCCGGGTGCCGCTGGAGCCAGTGCTCCAACTGGCGCACCACGTAGCGCAGCATCCGGAAGGCCATCCAGCGATCCACCGAGGACTGGTGCTCCAGGAGGAAGTAGAGCAGCACGGGCTGTCCGCCATGGAGCTGGGCCGAGAACAGCAAGTCGCTCTGGCTCTCTCTCAGCTTCGGGTCCACCACACTGGCTGACTCGTGGTGCAGGGTGGCCCAATCCACCCGGGCGGCCACCTCGGGTGGCAACACGGCGCGCAGCTCCGCCGCCGCCCGCTCGGGATGGCTGAAGGTGAAGCGCGCGAACAAATCATGGGGGCCCGGCATCGTGAACGGTGCACAGCATGTCGTGTGCCAACGCGGCGGTAGCGAAGGACCACCGGCAGCGCCCCAGCGATTTCTGCGATCGACGTGCGAACTCCAGGCCCGCCATCGCCGCCGTGAGTCTCGCGCGGTGGACGGTGAGTCCGGCGCGGGAGACGCTGGCCACGCGCGAGGCTGCTCTCAAAGGACCCGCACTCAAGCCCCCTTCCGTCCGCCTCTTCGTGTTCGAGAACAGGCAGGCTCCGCCGGGAGGCACGCAGGGGTGACGGACCCTCAGGGCAGCGTCACCTCATAGTACGTGCGCTTCTCGCCGGGCCGCTCTCCCGGCCAGACCGCCCAACCCTCCCAGGCGCCTCCTTGCCGGCGCAGGCACCGTGTGTGGACGCGCAAGCGCTTCACATCGCGCTGAAGCTCCAGCAGGTTGAACAGGCGCGGGACGGACTCGGGGCGGTGGTGCGTGGGAGCACCGAAGCTCCCGGCTCCCACGACGTGGAGCCGCCGTCCCGGATGCAGAGAGTTCACCAGCTCCGCCCGGTCCTCGTGCACGTGTCCGTGAAGGCAGGCGCGGACGTCCGCCTGCAGCAGTCGGCCCATGAAGGAGTCCGCCTGGATCTTCTCGTTGCCAGTGATGGGGTGGTGCCAGACCGCGATTCGCAGGACCTGGGCGTCATTCTTGAGATCCCCCCGCTTCCGCGCCTCGGCCAGCTCGCGGTTGGCGGACTCGAGCCCCCGCGAGAGGGCGTGCTCGGAGATGCTGGACCGCTCGGGGAAGTACTCGTCGATCTCCCAGGCCGAGTTCATCGCCAGGAACTGAACGCGCGACTCGCTGAAGAGGAAGGAGAGGCACTGCGCCTCGGGAGCCAGTGGGTACGGCCGCTGCGTGAGCGGGTGGTAGAAGTGCTGGGAGAAGTTCTTGAAGCGCTCCGGATACTTCGCTTCGTCTCGCAGGTAGTACCCGTCGCCGTCCTCCTTGTAGGCCCCCGGCACGAGCTGGCTGGCGTCCACCTGGCGCTTCTTCTTCCGGGTGTAGACCTCCGTGTCCCAGTCCAGGTCATGGTTGCCCGGCACGAGGATGCACCGCTCGGACGTGAGCCCGAACCGCTCGATGAGCGCGGACACCAGCTCGCGCGCCTTCTCGAACTCCTGGGGCGCGGCCCGGTTCGTGATGTCGCCGGAGATGATCAGGTAGTCCAGCCTGTCCACCCCGAGCCCCTCGTACCGGTCCTTCAGGTCCGCCTCCAGGGGCTGGAGCAGGCTGAGGGGATCCATGCTGGCGCCCACGTGCAGGTCGCTCAGGTGGAGGATGCGGAGGGGGGCGTCAGCGGGGGTCTTCACGGCCTTGGCCTCGGTGATGCTCACCTTCGTCTCGGTGATGTTCTGGGAGCGAAGCTCCTGGATGTCGGTGCGCAGCGCGCGGACCTGCTGGAGCAGCTCGGGGTTGCGCTCACGGGCCTGCTGCGCGCCCAGGGTGAGTGGCGTCCGGAGATCACACACCGGGCAGCCGATGTCCGTGTGGCCCGCGTGGAGCCGCTCCCGGACGACGTCCTCGGGGAACACCCGGCCGCACGCGCAGGTGATGCTCAGCCGCTCCAGCAACTCCACGCCGTGCTCGCGCAGGTGCTCCTCGATGATGTTCACGAACAGCTCGCGGGTGGCGCGGGGCGTCTCCGGGTCGAAGTAGACGTCCAGCCGCGCATAGCCGCGAGCACCCTGGCGGCCCTCGCGCACCCGGCGGACCCCCGAGCTGTCCTGGCCCGCGCGGCCGAACTCGGCGCGGTCCTGCCACAGCCTCATGGGCCCGAACCTTCGGCTCAGCGCGAGCGAGGTGACGAGCGAGGCGTAGATGTTGTCGATGGGACCGGAGAAGTCGTAGTGCAGCGAGATGGCGTGCGGGAAGTCCTGGCCCGCCTCCGCCTGCGTGGGCCGGAAGAGAGACGGGAAGATGAGCAGGCCCTCGTGGCGTAGGCAGAGCCCGTGCTCGAGCAGCAGCTCGATGACACAGTCGAGCACCAGCAGCTCCTGGTCCCGGGGCAGGCGCTCCTCGGCCGGGAGGCGCGGGAACTTCATGGCCGGCGAGAGCACCTTGGCCACGTCGATGGCCGGCACGCCGTGAGGATTGTCCCGGGCAGCGAGGATGAGCGAGCCGGCGTAGCGCTCCACCTGTTCGACTTCGAGGACGAGGACGCGTGTGCCGTCCGCCAGCCGCGTATCCGCGACGAGCCCCTGGCGGGCGAGCGGCCCCACGACGGAGCGGAGCACCTCCGGATCGAAGTCGCTGCCCATCTCCCGCCGCAGCTCGGCCTCCAGCTGCGAGAAGGTGAGCACCACGCGCCTCGCCTCGCGCAGTTGCTGGAGGTGCTCGCGCATGCGCTGGAAGAGATCCGGGCGGCTGACCTGCTCGATGCTGCTCCAGTCGATGGCCTGGGCCAGCGCGGCCTTGAGTTCAGAGATGCCCTGGCCTGTCTTCGCGCTGGTGGAGAGGTAGGAGGTGAACTGGCAGCGCTGCACCAGGCGCTCGATGGCCGGTAGATCCACCGGTGAGTCCAGGCTGTCCACCTTGCTGCCCACCAGGAGCTTGCGGATGTTCCGGCTGCCGGTGTGGGCCAGCAGGCGCTGGTTCCAGCCTTCAATCTCCTCCAGGGCCCGCTCGCCCCGCCCGGGCTCCATGACCATCACGGCCGCGGTCGAGTCCCGCAGGAAGAGCTGATGCACGAGCTGGTACTCGTTCTGCCCGCCCATGTCCCAGAGGATGAGCTCGCGCCGAGTCCGGGCCACGGTGCTGTCCGAGAGCTGGGGCTCGGCCGGCAGGGACCAGAACCGCATGCCATGGGTGGACTCCATCTCCTCGTAGCGATCCTGGACCATGCGCAGCGCGAGGCTGCTCTTGCCCGCGCGCCCTTCACCCACCAGCACGATCTTGGCGCTGACCTCATGGACGGTGGTGGAGGGGGGCTTGGCCTTCAGCAAGACATCGGCGTCGATGTCACAGAGCCAGAGGTCGCGGTCGTCGGGTCCTACGAAGGCCAGGAGGTTGCGAGTGGGAGAGAAGGCCATCCCCCGGTCCGAGATGCGCGAGGTGGGGCTCCCGAGCATTGCCACCTGCTCCCAGGTGTCGGTGCGGAACAGGAGGAGGGTCCCATTGTCCGACTGAGATGCGAGCAGACGTCCATCCGCTGAGAAGGAGACCGACAGCACCGCGGCCGTGTGGCCTTCCAACCGGGTGACCATCTGGTTCTGTGCGGCGTCCAGGATCTGGATGGTGCCGTTCTGCCTCGCCAGGGCCATGAGGGACGAGTGCGGCTTCCAGGCGATATCGAGCACGGCGTTGCCCATCCGCACGGTCGCCATCGCATGAAGGGAGGGCTGCCCCTCCTTCAATCGCCAGATCACCAGACAGGGCGACCCATCAGCACCTGAGGAGCCGCACGCCAGGATCGGCTCATGCGGAGACCAGGCCAGACAATTCACGGACTCAAGAGGCACGGGAGTCTTGAGCTCGCCCGGGAGCTCTGGGGTTCGCGTGTTCCAGATGCGCAGATTGCCCCCTCCTACATCCGCGGCGAGCAAACCGGAGGACGAGCAGGCCAGCCTGTGCCCATTGACCGAGGGGAGCAGCACTTTGTTATTCAGGATCCCGTCTGTGTTCCAGAGGCGGATGCGATGCTGAGAGCGGGAGACCAGGACCTCTCCACCCGATGAGAAGCAGAGATCCGTAATCCCCGTGTTGTGGGCATGAGACCTCCAGGAGTCGCTCTGCTCACCCAGCTTCCAATAGGCCAGGTCACCGTTCGCGAACCCGATGCCCAGCGCTTCCCCCGAGGGACTCCAGGCCAGTCGGCTTACGCCCTGCGGGCCCGTCCTCAGGAGCTCGTGGAGCCTGACTCCAGGGAGGAACGAGGGGAGCGCCGGTTCATCGTCCTGGGCCTGGCGCTCGCCCTGGATCTCCAGCGGGTCGTCGTCCTCGAGGGAACCCGCATGCTCCGCAGGTGCTCCGCCGGGCTGGGGTGGAGGAGCTGAGAGTTCCTCGCCGGCCTGCGCAGAGGGCTCCCGGATCAGCGCCGTGAGGGGAATGGGGCCTGCGTTGAATTCGCGCAATCTGTCGGGCCCGAGCGCGACCGGAGTGGCCGAGGCGAGACCCCGGGGCAAGAGCCGGAGCCCGGACCGGGAGACCTCTCCCACGACGTAGCCCCAGTCCATGATGCTGGAGCCCATCTCGCCGAAGAGAGAATAGGCCTGCACCGCTCGCGACCACAGCTCGTATCGAGGCGGAGAGGGCCAGGGCTCCTTCCACCCCTTCAGGTGGTGTCCGCCACACAGGTGCAGCAAAGGACGGCCCGAAGGGGCGAGCCTCTCGTGCAGGCGGGCGAGGGACTTGGAGTCCAGTATTCTCGGTGAAGCATGTGTCAGCAGCAGGAGCAGTTCATGCTGCTGTGCCCAGCGGAGGAGGTTTTCGCCGGCGGCGGCCTCTGCTTGATCCAAGTCGATCTTCCGAGGGCTTCCCGTGCTGTCGTTTTCGACTCCGAAGACGGAGTTGAGGCCAATCACTCCGATCTTCCATCCTCCAGCCCTCACCGTCGTGGAGAAGTCCCCGGGCAGGAGACCGTCCCGAAGCAGGGGAGAAGAGGAGTGCAGGCTTCGCCACTGAGAGGACCACTCGGCGTAAGCCTGGAACGCACTGCGAACGCCCGGCGTGGCTGAGTGCTCGACCGTCTGGAGGAAGGCCTGGGGAGGACCGGAGTCCGTGCCCGTGAGGACCAGGTTCGCAAAGTCCGACTCCCCTGGGACGGAGAGCAGCAGGGGGTTCGAACCCAGGCTCCGAAAGTAGTCCCACAAGGAGTTCAGCGTGGAGCTCAGCAGGGCGAACTCTCGAGGGCTGCCCGTCTGCGTCAGGTTCCCCGTGAGGAACACCACGTCCCAGGGCCCCGAGCGCTCGTGGAGCCTGCGCAGGTCGCTCTCGAAAGCCTCGCGAAACTCGGGGCGCATCAACAGCGAGCCACGGGTCGTGACGAGGAGATCCGAAAGGTGAAGCCAGCTGAACCGCGACACATTTCCTCCGGCAGGGTGCGCGCTGGTGCCCGGGGGGTGAGAATCCCTCAGGGGAACCATGGCTCATAGCATGCACGCTTCTGGCTCGGAGAATCACCCCGCGCCCCAACGCCCAGCCCCGATCGTTTGTGCAGGAGGCTCCGGTGCTGGTTCGGCTCAGCTGTTGAGCATGAAGTCGGAGAGGCTCGTGGCGATCAGAGCTCGATCGAACCACCGGTCGAGTGTGGTCAGATCCGGGCACGACAGGATGCGCTGGCGCTCCTCTTCAGCCACGGCAATGCCACGCGCGGCCAGGATCCTCAGCACGTCCTCGGCGCGTCCCCGGGCCCGTCCTTCCTCCCGCCCCTCCGCCAGTCCCTCCGCCAGTCCCTCCGCCAGTCCCTCCGCCAGTCCCTTGGCGTGCCCCTTCTCCATGAGCATTTCCGCAATGGTTCGCACCTGCTCCTCCGCTCCGAGCTCACCTGCCACTGAATTTAACACGCGCCACAGCGCTTCGTAGGCAGTGTCTCGTCCCACATTGAACAGCAGCTCGGCCGCCGCCCGCTCGGGGTGGCTGAAGGTGAAACGCGCAAACAAGTCATGGGGGCCCGGCATCAGGAGCGGTGCTCAGCAGGTGGCGTGCCAACGCGGTGCCACGGCACGTCGCTTACGGAGCACGAGCACACTGCATGCGAGCTCGATGGGACACCACACTCGCTAGCGCCGCCAGGAGTCTCGGTCGGTGGACGGTGAGTCTCGCCCGGTGGACGTGGAGGCGTGGCGGCCTGGGCCGAGCCAGCGGCGTCAGCACCCGTGTCACCTGACGGATGTCACGCAGGAGGGACTCCCATTCAGGGCAGCGTCACCTCATAGTACGTGCGCTTCTCGCCCGGCCGCTCACTCGGCCAGACCGCCCAGCCCTCCCAGGCGCCGCCCTGCTTGCGTAGGCACCGCGTGTGGACCCTCATTCGCCGCAGGTCCCGGTCCACCTCCAGCAGATTGAACAGGCGCGGCACGGACTCTGGCCGCTCGTGCGTGGGCGCTCCGAAGCTCCCGGCCCCTACGATGTGGAGCCTGCGCACCGGATCCACGTAGTTCACCAGGTCCGCCCGGTCTTCGTGGACATGGCCGTGGAGGCACACCCGGACGTCCGCCTGCAGCAGCCGGCCCAGGAAGGCATCCGCCTGGATCTTCTCGTTGCCGGTGATGGGGTGGTGCCAGACGGCGATCCGGAGCACCCGGGCGTCCTCCTCCAGCTCTCCCCGCTTCCGCGCCTCGGCAAGCTCCCGGTTCGCGGCATCGAGCCCCCGGGAGAGCGAGGGCTCGGAGATGCTGGAGCGCTCGGGGAAGTACTCGTCGATCTCCCACGCCGAGTTCATCGCCAGGAACTGCAGGCGCGTCTCCCGGAAGAGGAGGGACAGGCACTGCTCCTCGGGAGCCAGCGGATACTCCTTCTGCATCAGCGGGTGGTAGAAGTGCTGCGAGAAGTTCTTGAAGCGCTCCCGGTACTTCGCCTCGTCACGCAGCAGGTAGCCGGTGTGCTCCTCGATGAACGTGCCGGGCTTGAGCCGGCTGGCGTCTACCTGCCGCTTCTTCTCCCACTTGTAGACCTCCGTGTTCCAGTCCAGGTCATGGTTGCCGGGCACGAGGATGCAGCGCTCGGCCGTCAGCTCGAACCGCTCGATGAGCGAGGACACCAGCTCGCGCGCCTTCTCGAACTCCTGGGGCGTGGCCCGGTTCGTGATGTCCCCCGAGACGACCAGGTAGTCCAGGCGCTCCACCCCCAGCTCCCGCTCCTTTAGTGCCGTCTCCAGCGGCTGGAGCAGGCTGAGGGGATCATCCCCGGCGCCCACGTGCAGATCGCTCAGGTGCAGGATCCGCAAGGGCGTGTCCCGGGCCGGGCTCACGCTCTGAGGGGGCCCCATGGGAGTGAGGGTATCGATGACGCTCTGGGCCCGCAGCGCATCGATGTTGGTGCGCAGCGCCCGCAGCTGCTTCACCAGCTCCGGGTTGCGCTCCCGTGATTGCTCCGCGCCGAGCGTGAGGGGTGTCCGGTGGTCACACCGCGAGCAGCCAACATCCGCGTGTCCCTCCTTGAGCCGGTCCCGGACGATCTCTTCCGAGAACACCGTGCCGCACCGGCAGGTGATGGACAGCCGCTCGAGCAGCTCCACGCCCCGTTCGCGCAGGTGCTCTTCGATGAAGTTGACGAACAGCTCGCGCCGGGCGCTGGGAGTCCCCGGGTCGAAGTAGACGTCCAGCTGGGCGTACCCGCGCTTGCCCTGGCTGCCCTGCTTCACCTGCCGCACTCCCGACGTGCCCGCTCCCGCGCGCTCGAACTCGGCCCGGTTCTCCCAGAGCCGCACCGGGCCGAAGTGCCGGCTCACCGCGAGCGAGGTGACGAGCGAGGCGTAGATGTTGTCGATGGGGCCGGAGAAGTCGTAGTGCAGCGAGATGGCGTGGGCGAAGTCCGTGACCGCCTCGGACTGCGCCCCCTGGAAGAGCGAGGGGAAGATGAGCTGTCCCTCGTGGAGCAGGCAGAGCCCATGCTCGAGCAGCAGCTCGATGACGCATTCGAGCACGGGCAGCTCCTGGTCCCGGCGCAGCCGCTCCTTGGGCGGGATGCGCGGGAACTGCATCGCCGAGGACAGCACCTTCGCCACATCGATGGCGGGGACCCCATGCGGGTTGTCCCGGGCCGCGACGATGAGCGAGCCCGCGTAGCGCTCGACCTGCTCGACCTCGAGGATGAGCACCCGCGTGCTGTCCGCCATCCGGCTGTCCATGACGAGCCCTTGCCGGGCGAGCTGGCCGACGACGACCTGGAGCGCCTCCGGATCGAACTCACTGCCCAGCTGGGTGCGCAGCTCCTCCTCCAGCTCCGAGTAGGTGAGCACCACCCGCTTGGACTCCCGGAGCCGTTGGATGTGCTGCCGCAGGCGCTGGAACAGCTCGGGACGACTGACCTTCTCGATGGAGCCCCAGTCGATGGTCTCCAACAGGGTGGACTTCAGCTCGTGGATGCCCTTGCCGCTCCTCGCGCTGGTGGGCATGTAGGCGGCGAACTGGCAGCGCTTCACCAGGCTGTCGATGGCAGGGCGGTTCTCGGGGGCCTCCTCGCTGTCCAGCTTGGTCCCCACCAGGAGCTTGCGAATGCTCCGCGCGCCGGTCTGGGCCCGCAGGCGCTGGTCCCAGCCTTCCATCCCCTCCAGGGCGCGCTCCCCGCGGCCGGGCTCCATCACCATCAGGGCGGCGGCTGAGTCCCGCAGGAAGAGCTGATGCACGAGTTGGTACTCACTCTGCCCGCCCATGTCCCAGAGGATGATCTCCCGGCGGGTCTTCACGGAGGCGCTGTCCGGAGCGGAGGCTTCCACGGGCATCGTCCAGAACCGCATGCCGTGGGTGGAGTCCATCTCCTCGTAGCGGTCATGGACCATGCGCAGGGCCAGGCAGCTCTTGCCCACGCGCCCCTCGCCCACCAGAACCACTTTGGCGCTGCTCTCGTGGATGGTGGTGGTCCTGGGCCGGGTCCGCAGCAGGGCTTCGATGTCGATGTCCCAGAGCCGCACGTCACAGTCATCCGCGCCCAGGGTGGCCAGGATGGGCTTTGTTGGGGAGAAGGCCAGCCCCGCGCGAGAAATGGGCGAGATGGGCTCCGCGAACGAGGCAACCTGTTCCCACGTGTCCGTGCGCCACAGCCGGATGGTCTTGTCGAGAGACCTTGAGGCGAGCAGTCGGCCGTCGGAGGAGAAGGAGATCCCAGTGGCGATGGCGGTGTGTCCCTCGAGCTGGGTGATCGAAACAGCCTTCAGGGTATCGAAGATGTGGATGTGCCCAGCGCGATCCGCCAGTGCAATGCAGGAGCCCATTGGCATCCATGCCATGCTGAGGATGGCGTATGGAAACCCGCGCGGAGGCAGGTGAAAGCCGAAGTTGCCCTTCACCTTCCAAAAGAAGGTACCCCCCTCGCTGCCGCAGGCGAGGAACTGGCCATTGGGAGACCAAGCAAGGCAGTGCACAGGGAGCGGGCCAGCGGGCAAAGGGAGGGCCTGCAGTTCTTCTCCGGTTTGTACCACCCAGAGCGGCAGCGAGCCTTCGCTCGCGGACGCGAGCAGGCCTGAAGAAGACCAGGCCAGCGTGGTTCCAGTGCTCTGGATCAGGTGGGCCGTGGGGAGCCGGGTTCCGTCGCTCTTCCACAGGCGCACGTTGTGAGTCGAGCGGGACGCGAGCGACTGTCCATCTGGCGAGAAGCAGAAGTCCTCGAGCCCGGAGAAGTGCGCCGAGATCGTCCAGCGAGAGGCCTGCTCCTTGGGTTTCCACAGGGCGAGGGTGCCTCGCGACAGGCCCAGCGCGAGCGCTTCCCCATCCGGCGCCCAGGCCAACTTGCGGACCTTGTTCAAGCCAGTGCTCAGCGCCCTCCGGAGCTTGACGCCCCGAGGCAGTGAGGAGGGCACCGGCGTGGGCTCCAGCACCTGAAGCCGCATGGTGCGCAAGGGAACGCGGCGCCCTTCGGTGTACAAGGCCGGAGGGGGCTGCGAGGCGCTGACTGGACCCGTGAGGGGCTGAGAGGGCAGCCCTCCGTTCTCCCCCGCCGGGAACTGGGTGAGGGACTCCTTGGTCGCGGGCGGCTCCATGGACATCGACAGCAGGAAGAAGGAAAGGGAATCCTCGCCCTTGGGGAGCTGGCTGTCCGGCTTGAAGGTGATCCCCCCGCCTGTGCCGATGGAGGCCGCTCGAGGGAACAGGTGGAGGCGTCTGGCAGCGCCCGTCATCTCCAACTGCCCCGCGCAGTATCCCCACGTTCCCTTTCCCGAGCTGATCTCACCGAGTTCACCGAAGAGGGAGGGAGCCTGGACGGCTTGAGGCCAGCGCAGAGGCTTGGGCGTTGCCATCCATCCCTCCAGGTTGCTGCTGCCGCACAGGTGCAGAAAGGGCTGGCCCACCCGCGAGAGCTGCTCGTGGACCTCCTTCAGGCACTTGCCGTTCAGTATCGGGGGAGATGCGTGGGTCAGCAGCAGCAGGAAATCGTGCTGGAGTCCCCAGTCCTTCACCTTTCCACCCGTGACGGCCTCAAGCTGCTCCACGTGGACCTCGTGGGTGGACGTGGTATTGGGCACTGACCGGAAGAATGAGTTGAGCCCGACGACTCCGACTCTGTACTCCTGGACCATCACCGTCGCCGCGAAGTCACCTGGAAGCAGTCCTGTGTGGAAGGCCTCGATTCCGGGCGAGGTGTGTTGGTGATGCCAGGAGGTGAGCCACCGGGTGAAGGGCTCGAAAGCCTGGAGGATCAACTTCCCGAGAGGGGCTTCGCCCTGGACTGCTCCTCGCGCATCAGACGCACGGATCAAGACGCTGGTACTGCCCAGGCTGGGATGGCTGTACCAGAAGTCGTAACGGCCGGGCACCGCCAGCAGACAGGGGGAGGAGCCCAGGCTGCGGAAGAAGGTCCACAGGGAGTTCAGGTTCGCATCCAGGAGATCGAACCCTCGGGCCCCGCCCGTGAGCGTGAGATCGCCCGAAATGAGCACGAGGTGCCATGGCCCCGTGCGCTCGTGGAGCTTATGCAGGTCCTGCTCAAGCGCGGCCCGGTACTCGGGGCGCAGCAGCCGCGAGCCCCGGCTTCCCACGTGAAGGTCCGAAAGGTGAAGCCAGTTGATCCGCTTCAGGGTGCCCCCCAGATGAAGTTACTCTGCTCGGGAGCATGTACCGGGGCTGCGCGGACGTGAAGCCACTCCGCGTCAGAACCGCCCGGCGAGCCCTCCGAGGAGGCCTCCGCGCGGCGTCACGCCCACCACGGGCATGAGCCGGAACCTCGAGCGGGCCTGGAGCTCGGGGCCGGCGGGCTGCATGGCCAGGTGGTGGGACAGCTCGTAGGCCGTCACCGCGAAGAGGACCGGGGCCAGGGACAGGCCCAGGATGAGCCCTCCCGTGCTCTGGGTGGCCACGCCGATGCTGGAGCCCACCGCCACGCCCGCCAGCGCCCCGAGGAAGGTCATCATCCCGTCGCCCTCGCCCCCCGTCATCCTGCCGACGATGGTGACGCCCATCGTCACTCCCACGGAGTAGGACAGCCCCAGGCCCGCGGAGAGGGCAATGGCGCACCGGGGTTCATCGCTCAAGCCGTCCGTGCCGATGCAGAAGGGGAGCGCGAGGATGGCGCTCGGGACGATGCCCACGATGAGCCCCGCCATCCCCATGATGACGCCACTCCACGGCATGATGATCAGGCGCAGCGCCGCCTGGTCCGGCTCCCCCTTCTGACCCGGCAGGCGGCGGGGGATGAGCTCGCCCCTGGGAGGAGCCTCGGCCGCGGGAGCCTGGGAGGGAGGAAGCGGGGGCGGCGGCAGAGGCGTCGCCGGGACGAGCGGGGGCGGCGAGGTGCTCTCCGTCGCGGGCGGAGTGTAGGGCGTCCACTCCTCGGTGGTCTGGGCAAACCCCAGGCTCGGGACGAGCAGGGTCAGGCACAGCACCAGGCGCGCAGGGCTCATGCCTCACAGCCTACCGGACCCGCGAGCGCTTGCGGGGTGTCTTGGGGTGGGGGGCCGGAGGCGCTAGCCTCGGGGCTGGCCGGTGGAGGTGTGCCGCCACCAGGGTTCTCGCATGTCGTCGTTCTTCCTCGCCTCGTCGGTGGTCGCGCTCCTGGTGGCGCTGTTCAACGCGCTGCTGGCCGGCTACGTGCTCGCCTCCGGCTGGGGCGATGCACGCAAGCGCCTCTTCGCCGTGGGCCCCGTCGGCGTGACGCTGTTCGCGCTCTCGTGGTTCGTCCTCCTGCTGGACGCGGACACCCGCGAGCCCCTGCGCACCTCAGCCTCCTTCGCGGCGCTGCTGTCCGTCTCCGGCTTCGCGGGGGATGCCCTCTTGGACCTCGGGCCCTCCCGGGCGCGCCGCTGGCTGGGGCTCGTGCTGGGCCTGGGCGGGCTGGGGCTGTCCGGGCTCTCGGTCTTCATGGCCTCGGTCAGCGGCCTCCCGCTCGCGCCGCTGCTGCTGCAGGTGCTGGGGCTGGGCACCGTCGCCTTCATCGGCGGGGTGCGCCTGCTGCTCTGCCGAAGCGAGAACGCGGCCACCCGGCGGCTCTCGCGGCACGCGGTGGCGGTCGTCATTGCCTCGCTGCTCGTGTGCGTGGTGCGCGAGGGCGTCGAGGTGCTGCGTGGCAGCCTCTCCGGTGCGGCGGTGATCCTGTGCATCATCCTCGCCGCGGAGATGATGACGCTCAGCTACATCCTCCACGAGCGCGTGGAGGTGCACCCTCCCGTGACGCGGACGGTGACCCATGCGCTGCTCGCCATCGTGGCGGCGTTCATCGTCATCGCGGTGCTGCGGGCGCTGGGGTACTCGGTGGACCTGGGCCAGGTGGCCGTCACCGTGGGCGTGGCGCTGCTGGCCTCGCTGCTCTTCGTGGGGCTGGGGGATCCGCTCAGCCGGTGGCTCGAGTTCCTCCTATTCCCCAAGCAGGCGCGGCTGACGGGGCTGCTGTCGGCCTCCCGCTCCGAGGCCGCCGCGCTGCGCAGCCGCTTGGAGCGCGCCGAGCGGCTCGCCATCGCCGGGGAGCTGGCCGCCTCCGTGGCCCATGAGGTCAAGAACCCGCTGGCGGCCCTGCGCGGCTACGCGGAGCTGCTCGGGGACTACCGGGCCCACGTCTCCTCCGAGCAGCGCGAGCGCTTCGAGAAGGCGGTGCGCATCATCCGCGAGGAGAGCGATCGCATCGACTCCAAGGTGACGGAGTTGCTGAGCCTCGGGCGAGCGCCGAAGGGGCGGCTGGAGGGCAAGCCGCTGGATGTGTCGCGAGTTACCTTGGAGGCGGTGGCGGTGGCGGAGGGCGAGGTGGACATTCCCCCCATCATTGCGAGGCTGGATCCGGCGCTGAAGGTGGTGGGGGACGAGGACGAGCTGCGGGGCGTGCTGCTGAACCTGCTGAAGAACGCCGCCGAGGCGATGCGCGGGCGCCCGGGTGGCCGCATCGAGGTGGTGGCCCGCAGTGAGGAGGCTCAGGTGGTGATCGAGGTGCGCGATGAGGGGAGAGGGCTTGGCGAGGTGGATCGCGAGCAGCTCTTCCGGCCGTTCTACACGACGAAGCAGGGAGGCACGGGGCTGGGGCTGGCCATCTCGCGCTCGGCCATCGAGGCCGCGGGGGGCCGGCTGAGCCTGCTGCCACGGGAGGACCGGGCGGGCGCGGTGGCCCGGGTGGTGCTGCCCGTGGCGCCGCTGGGAGTGGCTGAGGCGCGCGAGGCGCTGCGATGAGCGCGGAGACAGCGGAGGCGGGCGGGCCCGAGGTGGCGGTCGTCGAGGACGAGCGCAACCTGCGGGAGCTGTACGTGGACGTGCTGAGCGCGCGAGGGCTCCGCGTGGTGCCGCTGGAGTCGGTGGCGGCGGCGGAGGCGTACCTCTCGCGGCGGGCGCCGGACCTGCTGCTGCTGGACGTGAAGCTGGGAGATGGGGATGGGCTGGTGCTGTTGGACAAGCTGCGAGGGCAGGGGCTGCGCACGCCCGTCATCGTGGTGACGGCGTTCGGCACGGTGGAGCGGGCGGTGCAGGCGCTCCGGGCGGGCGCGGCGGACTTCCTCGTGAAGCCGTTCAGCAATGAGCGGCTGGTCTCGGCGGTGGGGGCGGCGCTGGAGTCGGGGCGGCGCTGGGAGGAGCTGGAGCTGGCGGCGCCGAGGTTGGAGGAGAAGAAGGCGTCCGGCGGGGAGCTCATCGGCACGGAGGGAGGGCTGAAGGACGTGGCGGCGCTGCTGCCGCGGGTGGCGGCCTCGGAGGCCACGGTGCTGGTGCGCGGCGAGTCCGGCACGGGCAAGGAGCTGGTGGCCCGCGCCATCCACGCGGCCTCTCCCCGGATGGATGGGCCCTTCGTGTCGGTGAACTGCGCGGCGCTGCCGTCCTCGCTACTGGAGTCCGAGCTGTTCGGCTTCGAGCGCGGCGCCTTCACCGGCGCGCACGCGCGGCGCAAGGGGCTCATCGAGGCGGCGGAGGGCGGCACGCTCTTCCTGGACGAGATCGGCGACATGTCGCTGGACGCGCAGGCGCGGCTGCTGCGCGTGCTGCAGGAGCGGGAGATCACCCGGATCGGCGGACGCGAGCCGGTGCGGGTGGACCTCCGCGTCATCTCCGCCACACACCGGGACCTGGACGCCATGGCTGCGGGCGGGCAGTTCCGCGCGGATCTGCTCTACCGGCTGGCGGTCATCCCCATCCGCCTGCCCCCGCTGCGCGAGCGGGCCGGGGACATTCCCGGGCTCATCGAGCACCTCCTGGAGAAGCACGCGGCGCGCCAGGGCCAGCGGGCGCCCCGGCCGGATGCGGAGACGCTGCGGCGCGCGATGGAGTACCCGTGGCCGGGCAACGTGCGAGAGCTGGAGAACTTCGTCGCGCGCGCGGTGGTGCTGGGCCGCTTCGACACGGAGTCGCTCCGGGTGGCGCAGCCCGCGAAGGCCGCCACGCCTCCCGAGCCGGCGGTGGTGCGACAGGAGGCTTCAGAGGAGAGCCCGAGCCCTGCCTCTGCCTCCATTCCCACGCTGCGCGAGGCGGTAGCGCGCGCCGAGCGGGCCGCGGTCATCGCCGCGCTGAAGGCCGCCGGAGGCCAGAAGACGGTGGCCGCCCGGCTGCTCGGGGTGAGCTACAAGACCCTCTTCAACAAGATCCACGAGCACGACATCCGCGAGGAGCTGCACATCGCCTGAGCACCTCCCGGGACTGCGCCGTCAGCCCAGCCGCTCCAGCTCACGCGTCAGCAGCGTCTCCAGATCGCGGATGCTGCGGTAGATGATGCACCGGTAGGAGGCCACGTCGAACCGCAGCTCCTTCACGTCGCGCACCAGCAGCACGGTGGGGCGACCCCGGCCCCACGCATAGCCGACCTCCAGGTACACATTCGGGTTGGCCATGGAGAGATCGGCGATGATCACCTTGGCCGTCTCGATGCGCTCCTTGATGCGCTGGATGATGGGGCCGTCGAAGGCCTCCTGGTCCACGCGCTCGCACAGCATGCCGGCCGACTTCACGGGGCCGAGGATGCCGTAGTGGTAGGTGTCCTCGAGTTCCGGCGAGAACGGCATCGCCACGAAGGCGTGCGGCTTCTGCATGGACGTCGTGCCCGCCGTGGCCATCGGAGGGGCCTGGACGAACGCGCTCATGCGCTGCACGCGGAAGCCGCCTCCCGGCAGGGCCTGCACCCCAGGCGTCCCCCCGAGCCCGCGCTCCAGCGCCTTGCGCAGCCGCAGCGCGCGCCGCGCGTCGATCTCCACCAGCGTGACGCGCTCCAGGCCCAGGGGCCCAGTGCCTCGCTGGAAGGCCTCCACCAGGCCGCCCGCGAACGCGAGCACGGCCTCGTCCTCGTCCAGCCCGTAGTTCGGCCCGTGCACCGTGCTGGCCAGGTGGCGCAGGCCCGGGCGCGACTCCAGCGCCTTGAGCGCGCGGACGGCGAACTGGCGGATCTCGTGGTACCCGAGCTGGCCCAGGCGCACGGTGCCGAGGAACAGCACCAGCGGGGCCGTCAGCGCTCCGCGTGTCTCCACGAAGCGGGAGTCCCCCGGAGGCACCTCGAGCTCCGACGAGGGCACGCCCGCCTTGGATAGCAGCTGCGAGACGGCCTCGGACGCTCCATAGAAGCGCTGCGCGTACTTGAAGAGCGCCACATCCGCGCGCGTCTCCGTGATGTCTCCTGCCTCCAGCACCAGTTCGAGGGCCGTGCTCATTGCGAGCGACTGTAGCTCACCGTGCTCCTGCCTGCGGCCTGAGCGAAGCCAGCGCTCAAGAGGCCTCCGCCACGTCCTCCAGGCACTCGTCGGTCAGCGCCTGGAGCAGCGCGATGACCGACATGCACAGCAGCGCGCCGAGCGTGAGCATCACCTGTGCCGTGAACCCCGCGAGCAGCGCCGACGTCAGCAGGAGGGGCTCCGAGTCCAGCGTCCAGAGCAGGTACTGCTGGACGACCCAGGCAATCCCGCCCAGCACCCACGCCGTCCACCACGCGGTCACCGCCGCGCTCGCGCTGCGAGTCCCTCCCAGGCTCCGGCACAGGCCGCGCACCACGAGGTACGGATCATAGAGGTGGGCCAGGGGAATGAACCACCAGGCCACGGCCCACCCCGGCGTCGTCCCCGGCTCCAGGCCGAGCATCCTCGCCGTCCTCACGGCCAGGTGCAGCCACCGGAGGAAGAACAGCGCCGAGAGCCCGAGGGCAGCGGCCACCGGCACGCTGAGCAGGCCAGAGAGCCGGTGGTAGGTGGCTGCCGCGTCACGGGCCACCATGCCTCCATCGAGCCGGGAGATCAGCCAGCCGTCGAGGATCGCCCCGAGCAACAACCCGATTGCCGCCACTCCCAGCGCGGCCAGCGTCAGGCTCCCCCGGGTCCGCAGGGAGGGCAGCTCCCGGAGCTGCCGGTACTCGCAGGCGGCGCAGAAGTCGCCCCAGGTCTCACAGCGGGCGCAGACGAAGCGGCCACACCGGGAGCAGGTCCCCACCGGCCTGAAGGCGGGGTGCTCGGGGCAGGCGACATCGCGCGCCACGGCGGGAGAGGCAGAGATCATCGGGAGCTACACATCCCTCCGGGTCCCCAGGTTCCAGGGGATTCGGAGTATCGCCCAAACCCACACCGCGGAGATACCTCGGGCCCCCGGACCGACGCGAGGGCAGGGGGCCCTCGCTCCGGCTTGCACCCCCGGTGGGTGGTGGGCCTCCCCTCAGCGGATGGAGCCCATGTGCTCGCTCGGTCCGTCGGCGGAGCTGAAGAGGCTCAGCGTCTTGGCGTTGGTGGGGACGTTCAGCGTGGACACGACCGTGTTCGTGGTGGTGTCGATCTGGCTCAGCGTGTTGTCCACGTTGTTGGCGATGAAGAGGGAGCGCCCCTCCGAAGAGAGCGCGACCGCGTGCGAGCCGAGGCTGCCTCCCACGGAGATGGAGGTGCGCTGGACCGGCGAGGCGGGCTGCGACAGCTCCAACACCAACTCCTGACGCACGCGTGAGGCCGCATCATCGAAGGCTCCCGAGGGCGTGACGTACAGCGTCTTCCCATCGTGGCTCTGGAGGAGGTGGGAGGCCGTGGCCTTCGACTCGTCCGTGCCCGCCAGAGGGGCGGCGCAGGAGGGCCCGCGGTAGAGCAGCGGCACCTGGCCGGCGATGCTGTCCGTCGTGGCGTCCACCACCACGAGCTGACCCACCTGACACGGAGCGCCCGGGTGCGTGCCGCTGCCCTCGCGTGGCAGCTCCTGTACCGAGTAGAGGTAGCGCCCGTCCGAGTGCGCCACCGTGTGGCCCCCGCCCTTGCCCCCCGTGTAGATCAGCTTGGAGGTGGGCGGCGTCGCATCCAGATCGAGGGAGACGAGCACGCCCGGGCCCGTGAGGTTGCAGTAGGCCCGGCCGGACACCTTCGAGGTCGCGCAGCCGTGCGGCGCGAGCGGTGCGCCCAGCGCGCAGGTGAGCCCGAGGTCCCCCGCCGACAGCGTCAGCACCTTCTGGACGCTCTTCACGTCCGAGTAGTCGTAGACGCTCAGCACATCATTGCAGTCGGAGAGGTTGCTGATGACGACGCGCTCGCGCGTGCTGCTGAAGCTGGCCTTGTGGTGCCCTCGGCCCAGGCGCACCTCGCCCACCGCTTGCAGATACGTGGAGCTTCCCGGCGTCGCATCCACGAAGAGGGCCGTGCTGGACTCCGGCTGGCTGCCCAACCCATCGTTGAGCGTCACCCAGTAGCGCTTCCCGTTGCGCGTGGGGCTCACGTACGAGTGGTTCGGGCGCTCGCCCCTGGAGGGAATGCGGGCGCGCTCCTCCATCGTTCGCCCGTCCACCACGAGCACCTCGTTGCGGACGGTGAGGTTGACGAGCACCGTGGCGTCCTCCAGCACCTGCAGGTCCGCTGGGCTGGAGACCTCGGGCACCACGCCGGGGCGCTGCTGGCCTGTCTCGACGTCATAGGAGACCAGCGAGCCTTCGGCTCCCACGAAGAGCGTGGGCTTCAGCGGCTCGGGCTGGGGCTCAGGGGTCGGGTCCGGGGTCTTGTCCCCGCCACAGGCGGCCAGCGCGGCACTGGCGCTCAGGGACAGGAGGGTTCGCTTCCAACGCGACATGAAGTACCTCGAAGAGTGAGGGCCCCAGTCTCGCGGGAGCGGCATCCGGCAGAAAGAGGGTGTGGCGCGAATCTTTCAACGCCCGTGGAGGATGCCGCTCCACCGAGCCTCTCACCCCTGGTTCCACGCGGGATTCCGGTAACGCGTGGGGGCACCTGGGTAACGCGTTACATACCTCTGCCGCGCGCTACCTGGACGCACCCGGTCTCTCGGTTCGCCTCCGCCCGGGGAGCCGTGGGGCACGGTGCTTGCTCCCTCCCACGTGCGGCGCGCTCAAGCGCCATCGAAGGAGGCCCCATGGGCTCTACATCCTTGGTGACGACGGTGGACCGTCCGCACCTGATCGACTCACTCCTGCGGCTGTTGGACAGGCCCGCGCGCTCGGCGCTGGAGCTGGCCCGGCGCCCGTGGCCGGCCACCCTGGCGCCGGCGACGCTCGGCATCTTCCTCGTGGCGGCGGCCTCGGCCCTGGCCGGCTGCATCTCGCTGTCGGGCTTCCGGCTCGTGCCTCGGCTCGACGTGCTCCGCGCCGTCTTCGAGGCCCTGCTCGTCGTCGTCCCCGGCACCGCCGTGTTCTCCATCTACCTGCGCCTGCACATCCCCACGCGCGCCTTGCTGGCCTCCACCGCGCTCGGGCTGCTGGCGGCCGGTGTCGTGGCCACCTGCATCCTGCCGCTCATGGGCTTCATCGCCGTCGTCGCGGTGAAGTCGCGCACGGACGTCCCCATCCCCCTGCTCTTCGTGCCCGGCCTCGCCCTGGCCACCGTGGCCGCCCTGGTGGCCCGGGTCATCGTCTCGCTCGACAGCTCCAGGGCCGCGCGCTGGCTCTCGCGCGCCTTCATCTTCTCCCTCGGCGCCATCTTCGTGCTCCGGATCAACTCCGCGCTCCTCAACCTCCACACCTGGCTCTGGTGACCGCCATGCAAGGACAGGCTCTCTCTGAACAGCTCTCTCCCTTCGTCCCCTGGTCCTCGGAGGATCGCTCTCCGCTGGCCGAGGACTCCTCTCCCGCCAGCGGCGCCCAGTCACTCCTGGTGGATCTGCTGCGAGACCCCGCCGCCGTCACCGAGCGGCTCCTGGATCCCCAGCGGCTCCAGGCCCTGGTGCTCGGCTCGGCCGGCATCATCGCCGGGTGCACCAGCTTCTTCGCCGCGGCGGCCACCGTCGCGCGGGGCAAGGAGGCCTGGTGGGGCTCCGCGGCGTTGACGTCGCTCAACGTGCTCATGTCCCTGGCGGCGTCGCTCGGCCCCATCTACGCCACGGGCATCCTGCTGGCGGCCCGTGTCCCGCTGGCGCGGCTGGTGGCGGCGCTGCTCGCCTCGGCGGCGACGGGCTCCCTGCTGCTCGCGGGGCTCGCCTCGCCCCTCTATCTGCTGACGCGGCTCAACGCCGAGTGGGCCGGGCCGCTCATGCTCACCTCGGCGTTCCTGCTCGCGGGCGCCGCGGCGGGCGCGCGCATCCACCGGCTGCTCAGCCTCATGGCCGAGCAAGTTACTCGCCAGTCGCTGGGAGCCTCCACCGTGAAGCTCAGCGAGGAGGACGCCTTCCGTGTGGGCATCCTCGCGCGCATCTCCTGGATGATGTTGGCGTTCACCCTGGCCCTGGGCTTCTGGGCCTTCAACGCGCTGGGCTGAGGAGGCGGACATGACGGCTCTCTGGATTCTCGAGGCATATGGGGTGCTGGGCCTGGTGTCGGCGGTGCTCGTGCTCGTGCGCCGGGGAGGCGGTGCCCTCCCGGTGCGCGCGGGCCAGGCCGTGGTCGCGCTCCTCCTCTGGCCCTTCATGCTGCCGGTGCTCCTGGTGCCGGGGCAGGGCGCCGGGTGCGTGGTGAAGGAGGGCCGCAGCGAGCGGGCCCGGCGGCTGGACGAGGTGGCCGGCCGGCTCGAGGAGTGCTGGCGGCAGGCCTCGGTGGAGAGCAAGTGGGCCACAGAGCAGGGCCGGGAGCACCAGCTCCTGGACCGGTTCATCCTCCGGCTGCGCTCCCAGCAGCGCCGCATCGAGGAGATGGAGGCCGCCCTCGCCGCCGCCCCCGCCAGCGTGAAGGAGCGCCTGGCCCGCCTCCACGAGCACGCCGTCGCCGAGCTCGAGCACAGCATTGGGCTGGTGGAGGACCTCACCGCTCAGCTCACCCTGCTGCGCTTCTCGGACCTGGGCAACCCCTCCGCCGCGCGCGTCGAGCGCAGCCACATCGAGGAGCTGCTGCTGCGAATCGATGCGCTCGCGGAGGCCTCCCAGCCCACCGAGAGCGAGGTGGCACCCGCCTCGGGGACGGTGGCTCGCGCGTAGGGGAGTGTAGGCCTCTGTGCGCGAGACCCTGCCGCGCAGGAGGCGCCGAAGACTTTTCGGATCCATGAGCGCGAGCGCGCAAACCCTGCGTCGCCGACGCGTCGGCCGGGGGGGCGGGGGCCGTGACTCGACGTGTCGACAGAGGGGAGAGCCGAGAGCCGAGCCTCTGAGCACCCCATGGCCCTTCCGTTGCAACAGTCGTTCTGCAGCAACGCTTCAACGCGGGGAGTGCAGTGATGTCGACCATGTCTTTCAGGGATGCGATGGCGGGGTTTGCGGATGTTCTCTATGCGCGGGCCATGGAGCACATGGCGGACAAGCGCAACCACCTGCTGGCCACCCAGGGCATGCGCGCCAACGCTCGCGCGAGCATGTGCTTCGACGTGAAGCTGGAGAAGAGCGGCCTGGCCAATATCTCGGTCAGCCGGTACTGCGCCGGGTTCACCCTGCGGTGCAGCGCTTGGATCGAGCTGCCGGATCGGGTGACGTGGATGTCGGGCTACCTCCACTCCAGCGATGGAGGGGGCGTCGACTTCGACCGCCTCCACTCGGGGCAGCGCGTCCAGTTCGAGCTCAAGACGAGCATGTGGCGCAGCACGGCCCTCGCCATCCACCTGCGCACCACTCCGGCGCTGCCCGAGGGCACGGTCGTGAAGATGCACATGGAGATCGATTACTGAGCAGGCCGCCGGGCAGCCCTCCTTGCTGCCCGGGGGCCGGGCGGATGGGCATGCGGCCGGATACGGGATCACCCCGGCTGCCCGTGCTCTACTGCCGCACAACCCCATGGCCCTTCGAAAAAGCATCGCGACGAAGCTGCTGGTAGCTCTGTGCGGCGTGATCACCCTGGCCCTGGGCCTCCTCGTCTACACCGTCAACCGGAGGCTGTCCCAGGTCGCCGAGGAGCAGGCGACCCAGCTCGCGACCGAGGTGGCCGAGCGCCACTCCGTCATGATCAAGGCCCGGCTCGATGAGGTGATGCTCCCCGCCCGGGTGGTCGCGCAGGCCTTGCTGGCCCAGAAGGCCGCCGGGGGGGCCGATCGCCGCCTCGCCGACACGGTGATCAAGAAGGTCGTGGAAGACAACCCGGACCTGCTCGGCATCTGGACGGTGTGGGAGCCGAACGCGTTCGACGGGCGTGACGCGAGCTTCGTGAACACGCCCGGGACGGACACCACGGGGCGCTATCTCTCCTACTTCAACCGTGGCTCCGGGGACATCCGGCTCGAGGCCAGCGTCGACTACCAATACGAGACCCTGGGGGGGCCGAGCGACTACTACCTCCTCCCGCAGAAGAGCGGGAGAGAGGTCATCATGGACCCCTACACCTATACCGTCGCCGGCAAGCCGACGCTGATGACCAGCGCCGTCGTTCCGATCTTTCTCGACGGCAAGTTCCTCGGGGTGGTGGGCGCGGACCGCGCGCTCGATAGCCTCCAGCAGGAGGTCTCGAAGATCCGCCCCTTCGAGACGGGGTACGCGCTCCTTGTCTCGAACAACGCCGCCTTCGTCTCGCATCCGGCGGAGGAGCTTCGAGGAAAGCCCATTGGAGCCTCTCCCGCCAGCGCGCTGATGAGGACCACGCTCTCGAACGACAGCGAGGCCACCGCCCAGGTCCACTCGGAGCTCCTCAACACCGAGGCCATTGAAGTCGTGGTCCCCTTCCGCGTCGGCCGCACCACGACGCCGTGGGCTCTCGCCGTCTTCGCGCCGCTCGACCAGGTGCTCGCGCCGGCTCACGAGCTGCGCCGGTTCACGGTCTCGCTGGGCGTGCTCGCGCTCATCGCGCTGGGCCTCGCGGTCGTCCTTGTGGTTCGTCGCGTCACCCAGCCCCTGGGGACGATCTCCGCCGTGGCCACGCGCATCGCGGAGGGCGATCTCACTGGGAGGCTCGACCACCAGTCCAGCGACGAGATCGGCATCCTGGCGGACGCGTTCCGCGCGATGCAGCACCGGCTGGCGCAGGTGATTGGCGAGGTCCGCACGGGCGCGAGCGCCCTCTCCTCGGCGTCCGCGCAGCTGTCGACGATGTCCCAGGCGCTCTCGAACGGTACGAGCGAGCAGTCCGCGACCGCCGAGGAGGTGACGTCGAACCTCAGCCGGATGAGCAGCTCCATCGCCCAGAACGCCGACAGCAGCCGCCACGTCGAGGAGATCGCGCTCAAGGGGGCCGCCGCCGCCGCGGAGTGCAGCCGGGCGGTCTCCGAGACGGTGGAGGCGATGAGGCAGATCGCCTCGCGCATCTCCATCATCGAGGAGATCGCGTACCAGACGAACCTCCTGGCGCTCAACGCCACCATCGAGGCCGCGCGCGCGGGCACACACGGGAGGGGCTTCGCGGTCGTCGCATCCGAGGTCCGCAAGCTCGCGGAGGGCAGCCAGGCCTCCGCGAAGCAGATCGTCGAGCTCGCGTCGAAGAGCGTGAAGATCGCCGAGCGCTCGGGGGTGCTGCTGAGCGAGCTGTCCCCCTCCATTGGGATGACCTCTCGGCTGGTGAAGGACGTGGCCGCCGCATCGGGTGAGCAGTCGTCAGGGGTCGGCCAGATCAACCGGGCGATGCTCAGCCTGAACCAGTCGACGCAGCAGAACGCCTCATCCGCCGAGGAGCTGTCGAGCATGGCGGAGGAGCTCGCGTCGCAGGCGGAGAGCCTGCTGCAGCTGATGGGCTTCTTCCGGGTGACAGCGCCCTCCTCGGGCCCCTGGCGCAGGCCCGGTCTCGGGGCCTCTCCGGGAACAGGGGCCCGGCGGCGGGAAGCGGCGTAGTACTACAGTTGTACTTTGAGCCGCAGGTTTCTGCGTCTGTAATAACAGAGCTTGGCAATGGCCTGATGACGGGTAACGGATCGCCGTGCCCTATCTGAGACGAGGAGAGGGAGCGGCCTGCCGAATTGGAGGAGAGGACGCGAGGCGGACGCTACGTCAGCGTCCTGCGCGCCCTGTGCCCACTGCCAGTGGAAGCGGGCTGTCCGTCTGGTTGCTCGGGAGACAATGCCAGCTCGGGACAGTGAAGCGCGCCACGGTGGCAGCCGTCATCGGCCGCGTAGCGCGCGTCCAGCGGTGCGTCCAGCCGCGCCGACGTGGGCGCGTGACGAGCGACCCAGCAGGCACGACAGCCGAAGCTGCGCAGCGCTACCTGGGAAGGGGGCGGGGACGTGGCGAGCATCCTGGCGCCAGCGTCGGGCGGGAGACTCCCCCGCAGAGTGTCCGAGGACGAAGGACGGCCACCACCCGGCGGCTCCTCCTCTTCCCCGGGACAGCCCTCTAACCTTCTCCCTCCTCGCATGAAGGAGTGACACATGATTCTGAGGCGGATTCTGTGGAGGAGGACGAGCGCACTTTTCCTCGCGTTCCTTGCGGGATGCAGCACCACCCCGAGGGTCCCCCACGTGGAGGAGACAGGCCAGGGCAGAGCCGTCGTCCACATTCCCCGCACGGCGGAGCTGCAACTCGTCGTGTTGGACAAAGAAGAGTTCCGGAAGGCCATCCGGCAACTGGCACGCGAGGCGCAACTGTCAGGCACCCCGCGTCAGACGGTGGAGCGGATGTTTCAGATGGATCCGCAGTTCGGCAATTACCTCTGGCTGGAGAGGGACAGGAAACTGGTGCCGCTGGGTCCGGGCGAGCCCTGGGACGGCACGTTGACGAAAGAGGATCTGGAGACGGCGGAGCGATACCGGCTCTGGTGCCAGCGCGTGCACAACTTCTACGGAGATTGTCTAGGAGGCGCGCTGGTGGGAGGGCGCTACCTGGACATGCACGGCCGCTACATCTGGGCGCTGGCCCTGAGCAAGAGCCCGGTGATCGACGAGATGCAGAAGACGCTGGGAGAGATGGTGGAAGTCCGCGCGCTCATCAACACGGTGCTGTGGACGCTTGGCTCCATGCTGCTGATCATGGCGCTCAACCCCGTGGCTCCGGCGTTGGTGGCAGTGGCCGGCGTGGGGCTGATTCTGTACGTGGGGGTGGACACGCTCCTCAACCTCGTGACCGGCTGGCGCGAGTTGATGGAAGAGGTGAAGGTGGCGACCACCTTCGTGCAGATCCGCGAGGCGGGCGAGCGCTTCGGGAAGATTCTCGGGCAGGAAGCAGCCCGAGCATTTGCCATGCTGCTGATGGCTGCCATCGGTTCCACGGCGAAACTGTTCGCTTCGAAGGTGCCGAAGCTGCCCGGCTCGGCGCAGGCGGCCATGCAGGCCGAGGGTAAGGTGAAAATCTCGCTGCCCGCGTTGGGGGAGGTGGAGGAGCTTGCGCTGACGGCGGAGGGGGTGAGCGTGACGGTGGCCGCCACCGCGATGACGATGGGGGCCAGTGGCAGTGGCGGCACGGGCCCCTGCATCGAGACGCATCACATCGCCACCATCTGCAACGACAAGTCCACCGCGCGCGGTGGCCCGTGGACACCGAGGTTCCGCGACATCTTCGCCAAGGCGGGAATGTCGATGGAGGATCCGGCGAACAAGATGCCTCTGCCGGGGCACAAAGGACCGCACCCCGAGCGGTATCACCAGATCGTCATGGACGAACTTGCCGGTGCAACGGAGACCTGTCGCAGCGTCGTGGAGTGCCGGGAGACGTTGACTGGCGCACTCCGGAAACTGGCCAGGCAGATCGCCACCCCGGGAACAGAACTGAACCAACTCGTCACCCGAGCCACGCCGCGATAAACGGAGTCCATGAGCAAGCGGTTCTTCAGACTAGCCGACGATGTGAACGTCCCGCACCGCTGGCATCTACCCATGCCCAGGGACCGTCAGGGCCTCAAAGTGGATGACGGGCAGTTCAGGCTTGGCTTCCCCGTCCTCCTCAAGGAGCGATTGAGAATCCCCGTCGAGATCTCAGGCACGCCGCTGGACTTCACTGAGGCGGGCATCATGATCCCGGTGGTTCATGTCCGGGTCGCGTCCATGTTCGCAGAACTGGCCCCGGATGATGTGCAGTTGATCCCCGTGGACGTGGAGGGCCAGCCGGATCAGTACCTCATCCTTGTGGCCACACGCCGCATCCGCTGTATCGACGAACAGGCATCCCGGATCGAACTCTGGACGCATGAGGACGGAGTGCCTCACAAGGTCGGTCAGTATTTCTCCGTGCGAGACATGCGCATCGACAAGGCCAAGGTGGGGAGCGCCCAGGTGTTCCGGTGCGAGGGGTGGGCGGGCCCGCTGATCGTTTCCGGGGAGATCAAGGACGCCTTGGAGCGCATGGGAGCCACAGGCACAAGGTTCGAGGAGGTCTAGTCGGCTGACTCCTGCTCGCCCAGCGGGCTGCACTGTTCATCACGGCGCCCTCTCGGGGCTCGGCGAACAGATATTGCTCGGGAACGGTGGACACCCCGTCACCACGGGACTGGGCGAACATCTACTTTAGCGCTCGACACGCTTCCTTACGTTCTCCTCGGAGTCGTGCCACTCGGCCTCGCGATCGTATGAGGCCGCGATGCTTTCGACGACGCTGCTGACGTAGGGGTAGTCAAACGCAAGCTGCTGGGCCCAACTGCGGTACTCTGCCGCCAGCTCACGCTCCTGCGACCCGCCTGCGGCGCGCCAGTGGGCGCCGCGTGCATTGATCACACCGATCCGAAACCCGATGGCAATATGTTCAGACGCAATCGCCTCCATCGCCTCGCAGATCGGCTGGCATGGCCAGACGCCGTTGTCCTTGGATGGGGCTCTGGACAGCCACTTGCCGATGCACTGATCCCCGATTTCGGCGCGGCCGTGCTGCGCGCAGAGGTGTCGCGCTTCGGTCAGCCACTGCTGTAGTACCTCGGTCCTGATCGTACCGTCCTTCTCCGTGCCGGGAATGCGCGAGATCTGTTCGAGGAGGCGGTGAGCGGCTAGCGCGACCGCCGGGCGGCGGTCTTCGTCCTCGATCCGCCAACCGGGTGGGTCCTCGCCGTTGTCACGGCGCTTGTAGGTCAGCGCAACCGCCTGGACAAATAGCGAGGGCGATTCAGCCAACTGGCTCTCAAGATTGGGGATGCCGTGTTCGCTGTCATCAAGCGCACCGATGAACATGAACTCAAGCTGTGCCATCTCGGCAACACTCACGCCCGCTCGACCGTCGAGCGACTGGAGCGCTTTCGATATCTCATAGGCGCCCAGCCGGGAAGTGGTTTCGAGTTCCTCGCTCGTCGTCGCGACCTCCCTCAGCAGGCGCTTCAGCCGAGATGTCTCTACCCTGTCCCAGTTCATATGAACGGCGTTGAACGCCGCGCGCGGGCGGCCGACCTCAAGCAGGCGGTCGATCAGTTCGGTCAGCTCAGCGTCGGTGTGCAGATCCCAGCACGCGAAGACCTCGCGCCAGTAGCGCGTACGGACATTGCCGTCCACTTGGTCCAGCAACCGCCAGGTGTGGGCGAAGAACGGCGCGCACTTGAGAAGACGCACGAGGTCATCGGGGGGGGACTCCTGCTTGAAGGCGGCAAACACCGCCTCCCGCGTTGCCTCGTCTACTGCCTGCAATAAACCCTGCATACAGCCGTCCATCTTGCGCGCGGCCTCACTACTCGCCGCCAAGCAGCGCCGCAGGAAACCTGTGATCTCCCCGGCGCCCACTAATGCAGCGGCGATGTAGCGGCCGATCGCCATTGGTGCTTCACTACCGGCCAGAAGCGCCATGGCGCCGCCGAAACCGCGTTGCTCCCAGATTTCCTTCATCGCCTCCAATCGCAAGGCATGAATGCGCTCGCGACGCTTTGTGAAGTCGTAGTTCTCGTCCTCGATTTCATCCGCAGACTCCTCGACCCATTCCTTGGTAAAGAGCCAAGCGTGGCGCGTCACAAGATCTCGGGGCGTGAGTCTGGCATGCGCTTCGCGCGCCCGCTCCCTTGTCGTAGGATTCAGCCCGCGCTTGCGCCCAAAACGCGTGAAGGCAAAACGCCGAATCCGCTCGCGCAGCGCGGCCCGAGCATGGTCGTCGGAGGTAGCCTCAATCCACGCATCAATGCGATCCCACACTGCGGTTTGATCCACATCGGGCATTGCGTCGAGGCGCTCGACGAGATCGCCGAGCGTTGCCTCGTCGTGCTCGCTCCACGCGATCGCGAAACCCAGAGCCTTGCGCGTGAAGTCGTAGCTCTCCTTGTGGCTTACTGGCTGGCCAGCGCTGGAGGCTTCGCTGCGCCAGTGCGGCCGCGCGCTATAGGAGCCGAACCGTGGAAAGTGATCGAACTGGCTAACGCAGACATGCCACGCGATGTCAGGGAAACGCCTGATCAGGACTTCAAGTGCCTTGATCCTCTCCTCGAGAGAGGCCGCCGTCTGCGGCATCCACGCGCGGTAGATTGCGTCGAGGCTGGCGATCGGCTTGTTGGCCCAGTTGTCATCGATCCGGATGCGTGACAACTGCGCGAGGATGGAGCTGACGCGCACGAGATGGCGCGGGTTCCAGGCCATGCACTCCAGCGCCCACAACAGTCCTGTGCGCGGACAGTTGCCGAAGATGCCGCTCTCGGCAGGCTTCATGAGGCCGTGAATAACGGGCTCAGGCTGGCGCAGATCGTTCTCCAGCAGCGCGAGGACCTTATCGGGTGCAGCTTCGGCATAGCGTGGCAGATCGCGGTCGTGCGAAAGCAGTTTGTCCAGCGTCAGCGGCGTCAGCAACCGCTGAATCAGCGATGCAACCATTGTCTCGATGTCGAGGCCCAGGCGCTTGCGAAACAGACTGTTGCCGTGAACGGAGAGGATCACCAGAGTTTCGCAGACGCCCTTGCGCAGCACGGCAGAGTGATTGCGTACCTTACCGTAGATGCCGGCAGCCCAGCGCTTGTCCTCCGGGAGCTCGAGCGCCGGGTCTGATTCGGACAGCACAATTTCCGCGAGAAAGAGGAAGTTGTCGATGTCGGCCGCCGTCACCGCCTTGGCGACGGCGAACAGCGCGTCTTTCTTCGACGCCACCCCTCGGTACTGGCCCACGGACCAGACCGGGCAATCATCGAACTGCAGCAGGCGCGCAACGCGTTCCTCGCTCTCCTGCGCCGAGTGGCCAGAGAGAAACGATACGATCTCGCAATCCGCGTTCGATTCCGCCTGCCACGCTCCGATGAAAGCCATCGGAGTCAGTATGCGCGCGATCGCCTCATCCGCAGCCCAAGCAGGAATCCGGATTGCAGGGATCTTCGAGAGCAGCCGCCGCAGGATCGTCGGCGACTGGCCGGATTCGCGCGCAAGCCGTTCGCTCGCCTCTCTGTCGAGTCCCATCGCCGCCAGCGCCTTCTCGAACGCGTCATGGGGCAGCAAGTCGAGGGCGATGTCCGGTTCCGACGCGACGGCGTTACGCGGCCGGACGACGACACAATAGAGCCGCCGGTACAGCGACGCCAACTCGCGCTCGCATTCCTCTGTACTAACGATCGGAATGACGGGCGCTGACGAAGCTGCGAGTAGTCTTAAGGTCTGCGCCGAGTCAAAGACGGCGGTGAGATCCTGCACGCGCGGTGCTACCGCGCTCTCTTGAACAAGGCAGGCCATGAACGCGAGCGCCTCATCCCGCGAGTCGGCGGCGACAATGAACGGCCGCGTCGGCGGTTCATCCAGCCAGTTCTTGAAAGATGCGCTGTGCGCCGCCAGTGACGGGGTGAAGATGTCGCGCGTCAGGGGCGGTTCGCTCGCGTCTGCCCACCGCGTCCAGCACTGCTCCAACGTCCTGAATCCCGCTGTCGGGAGGTTGAGTTGCTCGGCCAGCCAGATCTGCGCGCCGATTGACTCCTCGATCCACTGCTCCAGATCGCTCGCGTCGAAGGCCCTGACGGCTTTCCACTCGCCCTTCTTGTTCTTGGCCTTCACCCACTCCGTTTTTCCCGGCCAGTTACGCGGCGTGACGAATACAAAAGTGCGCTGCCCGCGGTCGGCGGCGGATACAGCGCCGAGGCGCGCTGCGTAATCGCTCTCAGCCTTCCGAGCGGGATCCTTGCTGACGCCGAACTCCCAGCTAGAGAGCCCTTCCGCGATCCAAGGCGTCGCAGCCCCGGCTTCCACAAAGCCGTCCCAACCCTTACGTTCGGCGTTGTCATGGCCCGGGAAGTCCACCTGTTGGAGGTCGCGGCCAGTCGCGTTCACCAACTTGCGCAGCAGCACGGGCAGGAGCCGGCGCGCCTCGTTGTTGCTCTCTGCCCAGTCCTGAAGCTGGCGCGCCTTGATGGACAGGAAACTCGGAACATAGGTTCGCGCGGCGACGCTCATATCCTTCCCGACGCTACGGTCGTACTGCGCCTGGAGGTCGAGAAGTTCCTGGCGCTTCGCGCCGAACGCCTGCTCAAGGCGAAGGGCCATCTCCGGGGAGAGGGCGGCTTTGCCGTTCAGCAGGTTTGAGAGCGCCGGCCTGCCGACGCCTAGCGTCTTCGCGGCGTCTTTAACGGACATTCCACGTGGAATAACGCTCTGCCGGATGAAGACTCCGACATGTTGAGGTGGTTTTGGATCCTCTGCCATGGCCCGGACCGTATCGTGTAGCGCTACACACTACAAGAAGATGCTTGTAGCCCGCATGAGCAAACCGTGAGGAAGAAATGAGGCGGCCTGGAAGCTTCCCGAGGCCGCCAGTGAGACCTTGCCGAGTGTCCCGGTCAGCCTTGGCCGGAAGCCCGGAGGACTCATGTCACACACTTCCCTTCATGCCCTGACGCGCCGCAGCCGGACCCGTAAGCCGACGAACGCCCTCCTTTATATGGCGCTGCTCGCCCTGCTGAGCGGGACGGGGTGTGCCACCGCGCGGGCGCCGCTGGCGGCCGAGATGGCGCCCATGTCGTTCAGCGCGGAGTCCGCGGCGAGCGAGCCCGCGCCGCCGCCCATCCTCACGGAGAACCGCTTCAGCCGGGACAACGCGGGGAGCATCTCGGAGGAGGCGCTGCGCGAGGTGCTGGCGTCGCCGGTGTTCCTCGAGGAGAAGGCGCGGGTGGGCATCGTCCCGGTGCAGGGCTCGTACGCGCTGGACATGGACGTGCCGCTGCCGGCCGTCACCGCCGCGCTGTCGGAGGCGCTGGATGCGTCCGGGGAGTTCGAGCTGGCCAGCGAGGTGTCCACGGACTTCCCGGTGGACCGGGGCATCTCCGGCCTGCGGGAGCTGGCGGCGCGCTACCGCTGCGACTACCTGCTCATCTACCGGCACCGCTTCGTGGATGACTCGTACATGAACCCGGTGGCATGGGGTTACGTCACGGTGCTGGGGGCGCTGTTCCTGCCGGGCCACACCCTCGAGAGCGCGGGCGTGCTGGAGGCCACGCTGTTCGACGTGAAGACGGGCACGCTGCTCTTCACGGTGAACGAGCGGGTGCACGATCAGCAGCGCGTCAACGTCTGGCACAACGAGCTGAAGACGCAGTGGATGAAGCGGAAGATGCTGGAGACGGCGACGCAGAAGCTGGCGGAGCAGGTGGTGGGGAAGATCCGGCGGCTGGTGGTGGCGCGCCCGCCCCCCGAGCGGAGGTCCTCGAAGGCGGTGGTAATGTCCCGTCCGGTGCCTGCGGAAGCGGCCCCCCGGGAGGAGCCCTCCGCCGTCGAGATTCCGGTGACGGTCTCCACCACGGACCTCTGAGAGCGAGAGGGACCCCATGAAGACGACGATGACGATGAAGAAGCTCGCGCTGGCCTCGCTCACGGTGGCCTCCCTGCTCGCCCTGGGGGTGGGCTGCGCCAAGCGGTCCCCGGGGTACGCGCCCTCGCCCTCCGTGGCGGAGCTTCCCCCTGGGGCCTTCCGCAACGAAAGCCCGGAGGAGTTCTCCAAGCTCGCGGTGGTGAACGGCAAGCCGTACGGGGACATGTTCTTCAAGAGCTATGGGGTGAACCCCACCATCGACACGGACGAGGAGAGCGTCTCCACGTTCTCGGTGGATGTGGACACCGCCTCGTACACGCTGGCGCGCTCGTACCTGGCGCGTGGCCACCTGCCGGAGGAGGAGGCCATCCGCGTGGAGGAGTTCATCAACGCGTTCAAGTACGACTACCCGAATCCGGGCGCCGCGCCCTTCGGGGTGCAGGTGGAGGCGTTCCCGTCTCCCAACCGCCGCGGCTACCACGTGCTGCACGTGGGCATCAAAGGCCGCGAGGTGAGCACCTCCGAGCGCCAGCCCGCCAACCTCGTCTTCACCATCGACGTGTCTGGCTCCATGGGCATGGAGAACCGGCTCGGGCTGGTGAAGCGCTCGCTGGCGCTGCTGGTGGAGCAGCTGGACGCGCGGGACTCGCTGGCCATCGTCGTGTACGGCGACCGCGCCCGCACGGTGCTCGAGCCCACGCGCGCCACGAATCGCTCGCGCATCTACGAGGCCATCGAGTCGCTGCAGCCGGAGGGCTCCACCAACGTCCAGGCCGGGCTGGAGGTGGCGTACGCCATCGCCGCCAGCCAGGTGCGCGAGGGCACCGTGAGCCGCGTCATCCTGTGCTCGGACGGCGTGGCCAACAACGGGATTACGGGCGCGGATGCCATCTTCGAGTCCATCAAGGAGTACGCGCGGCGCGGCGTGCGGCTCACCACGGTGGGCTTCGGCATGGGCAACTACAACGACGTGCTCATGGAGCGGCTGGCGCAGATGGGGGATGGGCAGTATGCGTACGTGGACCAGCTGCCGCAGGCGCGGCGCCTCTTCGTGGAGCAGCTCACGGGCACGCTCCAGCTCGTCGCGCGGGACGTGAAGGTTCAGCTGGAGTTCGACAAGGCGGTGGTGTCGCGCTACCGGCTCATTGGCTTCGAGAACCGGCTGCTGAACAAGGAGGACTTCGCCAACGACAAGGTGGACGCGGGGGACATCGGCGCGGGGCACACCGTCACGGCGCTGTACGAGGTGAAGTTCCGGGATGCCCAGGCGCTCACGGCGCCCTCGTTCGCCACGCTGCGCATCCGGTACAAGGATCCGAGCACCACGCTGGAGGCGGGTACCTCCCAGAAGGTGGAGAAGGCGCTGCCCTCGGCCATTGTCCGCCAGAGCCTGGAGGCGGCGTCCGGGCCCACGCAGCTGTCCCTGGTGGTGGCGCTGTTCGCGGAGAAGCTGCGCGGCTCGTATTGGGTGCGCAACGTGTCCTACGAGGACCTGATGCGGCTGTGGAACCAGCTGCCGGAGCGCGTCCGCACCCGCGAGGACGCCGGGGAGCTGCACCAGCTCATCCAGCAGGCGCGGGCGTACGACAAGCGCGGGGACAAGTTCGAGAAGATGACCCCGGTGGCGAACATGGACTTCGACCACGTGCCGGTGGTGCATTAGCTTCTTCCCGCATGAACCGTCCCCCTCTTCCCCCCTTCACCGCGGAGACCGCCGCGCGGAAAGCCCGCATGGCGGAAGACGCCTGGAACAGCCGGGACCCCGCCCGGGTCGCGCAGGCCTATACAGTGGACAGCCGGTGGCGGAACCGGGCGGAGTTCTTCCAGGGCCGGGAGGCCATCGAGGCCTTTCTGGTCCGCAAGTGGCAGCGCGAGCTCGACTACCGCCTCATCAAGGAGGTCTGGGCCTTCACGGGGAACCGGATCGCGGTGCGCTTCGTCTACGAGTGGCGCGACGACAGCAACCACTGGACCCGCTCGCACGGCAACGAGCAGTGGGAGTTCGATGAGCACGGCCTCATGCGGCGGCGCGAGGCGAGCATCAACGATGTTCGAATCCTCGAAGGGGAGCGGCTGTTCCGCTGGCCACTCGGGCCCCGGCCGGAAGGTCACCCCGGCCTGACGGAGCTCGGTCTCTGAGAAGGGTTCCTCGTGCCCAACCCCACCATTGAGCGCCACGCGCGCCACGTGAACCCCGCCTTCGTGCGGCTGCTGGGCGTGCTCGGCTACGGCCGGGTCTTCACGCGGGCCCGGGACGTGTGGCTCTGGGACGATCAGGATCGTCAGTACCTCGACTTTCTGGCGGGCTTCGGCTCGGTGAACCTGGGCCACAACCACCCGCGGCTCATCGCGCGGCTGCAGCGCTTCCTGGCTGAGGACGCGCTCCACTTCTGTCACGTGGGCCTCACCGAGCACTCCGCGCAGCTGGGCGAGGCGCTCTGCAAGAGGCTCGATCCCCCGCTGGAGGTGGTACTGCTGGCGTCCAGTGGCGGCGAGGCGGTGGAGGCCGGCATGAAGCTGGCCCGCGCGGCCACGCGGCGCTCCGCCTTCGTCTTCTGCGAGGGTGGCTTCCACGGGACGGGCTTTGGCGCGCTCTCGGTGATGGGGGCCGAGCGCATGCGCAAGCCCTTCGAGCCGCTGCTCGCCGGCTGCCACCGCGTGCCCTTCGGGGACCTGGAGGCCCTGGAGCGCGTCCTCAAGCGCGAGAAGGTGGCGGCCTTCGTGGTGGAGCCGCTGCTGGGCGAGGGCGGTGTCGTCCCTCCGCCTCCGGGGTACCTGAAGGAGGCGCAGGCGCTGTGCCGCAAGCACGGCGCGCTGCTCGTGCTGGACGAGGTGCAGACAGGCCTGGGCCGACTGGGCCGGCGCTTCGCGTACCAGGGCCAGGGCTTCGTGCCGGATGTGCTGGTGCTGGCCAAGGCGCTGAGTGGCGGCGCGGTACCGGTGTCCGCGGCCGTCACCTCCGCGGAGCTCCACGAGCGCGCCTACGGCGGGACGGACCGGTTCGATCTGCACAGCACCACCTTCGGTGGCAACGCGCTGGCCTGCACCGCGGCCATGGAGACGCTGGACATCCTGGATGACGAAGGGCTCGCCGCGAACGCCGCCGCGCGAGGGGCCGAGCTGCTGGAGGGCCTGCGGAAGCGGCTCGCTGGACACCCGCTGGTGCGGGACATCCGCGGCGAGGGCCTGCTGGTGGGCGTGGAGCTGGGGCCCACCGAGAGCGGGCTGCTCAACCGGCTGGTGCCGGGCCTGGTCGGGCAGGTCTCGGAGAAGGTCTTCGGGCAGTGGGCGGCGCTGCGGCTGCTGGAGGAGGGCATCGTGTGCCAGCCGGCCTCTCACCGGTGGGACGTGCTCCGGCTGGAGCCGCCGCTGACGGTGAAGCCCGCGGAGATCGAGCGGGTGGTGGACGCGGTGGCGCGCATCCTGGGGGACTACACGGGCCTGGTGCCGCTGCTGCGCGATGTGGTGGCGCGAGTCGGCGAGCAGCGCAGGCGGGAAGGAGCGTTCCGATGAGCCTGGCGGAGCTTCGGCGCGACGCGCGCTTCGCCGCGGGCCTGGTGGCGCGGCGTCCCTTCCAGGTGCTGATGCAGGTGACGAACCGCTGCAATGCCACCTGCTCCTTCTGCGACTTCTGGCCCAACGGCGCGCACCCTCGCGAGGAGCTGACCACCGAGGACTTCCGCAAGCTGTCCGGCGAGCTGGCGAGGGCCGGGACGTTCCTCGTCTCCATCGAGGGCGGAGAGCCGTTCGTCCGGCCGGATCTCGTGGAGATCGTCCGGGCCTTCGGGGAGCACCACGTGCCGCTGCTGTACACGAACGGCTGGTTCGTGACCGAGGAGAAGGTGAAGGCGCTGTTCGCGGCGGGGCTGGCGCAGGTGGGCGTGTCCATCGACTACCCGGAGGCGGCGCGGCACGATTCCAAGCGGGGGTTGCGAGGAGGCACGGAGCGGGCCTGGCAGGCAGTGGACCTGTTCCGCAAGCACGCTCCGCACGGGAGCCGCCAGGTTCACGTGATGACCGTGCTGATGCGCGACAACCAGCAGGACCTGGAGGCGCTGCTGAAGCAGAGCGCCGCGCATGACGTAGGCCACTGCCTGACGCTCATCTCCACCCAAGGGTACCGGCGTGGGAAGGAGTCGCCTGATGGCGTGCCGGACGTGGGCATGGCGCAGCAGCTGCTGGCGCTGTGGAAGCAGTACCCGCACTTCCGCATGTTCCGCGACTACCTGGAGGGCGTGGACGCGTTTCTCCAGGAGCGGAGCCGGCTCCCAGCGTGCCAGGCGGGGACCCAGAGCTTCAACATCGACCACCTGGGGAACGTGTCCCCCTGTATCGAGAAGATCGACCGCCGGTTCGGGAACGTGCGGGACGAGCCGCTCGCGGCCATCCTCGAGCGCATGCGCGAGGGCGGGACGGCGCATGGCTGTCAGGACTGCTGGACGCTCTGCCGGGGGTTCAACCAGAGCCTCGGGCAGGGGGGCACGCTGAAGGGCTGGGTGGACCTGAGCACGCGGATGCGGTCGACGTAGCCCCCCTGGGGAAGCGCTGGCTACCGGAAGTTGACCGAGGCCTCCGCGCGGCCCTGGTACAGCTCCCAGAACTTGTCGGCAATGGCCGACGCCTCGAGCGTGGCCTGGCCGGAGTCGAACGCGGTGCCCTTGACCTGCCCGAGCACGACGACCTCGCCGACGTAGACGCCGTCGCCCGCGAGCTTCTGGTGCAGCAGCCCCACGGTCTTGTGCTGCGCGGCCTTGCCGATCGCGAGCCCCATCGCATTCCACGAGACCGCCATCGCGTCGATCTTCGGGTCGTAGAACGCGAGGCCGCCGCCCGTGACGAGGACCGCGCCCTTCTCTTTCTTCAGGTCAGGCAGCGCCTCCTGCACTCCGGCCACCAGCCCGATCACCGACACGCCGAGCGGCCCGTGCAGCTCCTCGGCGGGCGCGGTCGTCAGGTCGCCAGCGCCTCCGGTGTACGCGTTCCAGTGGAGCACCGTGATGGGCCCGAGCGACGCGCGCACCTCGCGGAGGAGCGAGCGCACGGCCTCGGGATCACCGAGGTTGCAGGGGAAGGCCTTCGCGGTGATCCCCGCGCCAGAGAGCGTCTCGGCCGCGGCCTTGATCCGCTCCGCGTTGCGGGCGACGACCGCGACCGCGAACCCTTCTTTGCCGAACCTGCGCGCCACTGCGTCGGAGATGCCAGGCCCGTGACCACACACGACAATGGTTCGTTTCATGGGCGCGCTATAACACACGCCGTCCGGCCGGAGGGACGGCTGCTGTTTCCTGCGGAACAGGCGTGACAGGTTCGGGAGCTGCCACGCAAAATGGGCGGCGTGGCGATCCTGAGCCGGGACATCGTGGAGGCGTACCAGCGCGACGGTGCGGTGTGCGTGCGGGGCCTGTTCAGCCCCGAGCAGGTGGCTCAGGCGCGGCGAGCCATTGACGCGGTGCTGGCGACGCCGAGCGAGCTCTCCATCGTGGCGAGCCGGCCCGAGGATCCCGGCCGCTTCGTCGAGGACTTCTGCAACTGGCGGCGCATCCCCGAGCTGGAGGACTTCGCGCGCAGGTCCCCGGCGGCGGCGGCGGCGGGCGAGCTGATGGCCGCCACCACGGTGCGCCTCTTCCACGACCACATCCTGGTGAAGGAGCCGGGCACTCACCAGCGGACCCCCTGGCACCAGGATCAGCCGTACTACGACGTCGATGGCACCCAGGGCTGCAGCATGTGGCTGCCCGTGGATCCGGTGTCCCGCGCGTCGACGCTGGAGCTCGTGGCCGGATCGCACCACGGGCCGTGGTTCCTGCCCCGCACGTTCCTCGACGGCAAGGCGAAGTGGTTCCCCGAAGGGACGCTGGCCGAGCTGCCCGACATCGATGCCGCTCGCGAGGCCTTCCCGATCCTCGGCTGGGAGCTCGAGCCGGGGGACGCGGTCTTCTTCCACTTCCTCACGCTCCACGCCGCCGCGGGCGTGGACGGGCCGCACCGCCGGCGCGTGCTGTCGCTGCGCTTCCTCGGTGACGACATGGTCCACGCGCCGCGCCCGTGGCGCACCTCGCCCCCGTTCCCCGGACTGGAGGCCGAGCTGCCCGCCGGTGCGCCCATGAACCATCCGCTCTTCCCCATGCTCTGGCGGGCCTGAGCGGCGGGGCCGCGGAGTGGATCACCGTCTGCTTCGAAGGGCGCAGCTCCGGCCGCCGGTCCGCAGGTTCACCGCGGGCAGGAGCAGCCGCAGCACCTCGAAGCCGGCCTGCTCGGCGTCCTCCCGCGTGAAGGGGATGGGGAACATGACGTTCTCCAGCACCACGACGGCCCCTGGCGCCGTCAGCTCGTGCAGGCGTCTGAGCACCTCGCGAGAGTTGTTCCGGGGGTCCGAGTCCTGCTCCCCGCGTGCGCAGGAGCTGTTCTCGAAGACCGCCGTCGCGACGATGAACTCGAAGGGACCCGGCAGCTCGGTGTGCAGGAAGTCTCCCTGGATGATGTGCGGGCTGTCGAGCTGCGGCCCCAGATCCACGCCCGTGGCGTTCGCGCCCACGCGGAGCAGCTCCAGCAGGAGGCCTCCCTCCTGCGGCCCCACCTCCAGCACCTTGCGCCCTCTCAGGTCTCCCAGTGCGAGCTCCGCCCGCATGAGCGCCTGGATCTGCAAGAGGTGCAGGGGCGGCTTGATGCGGTCGCGCATGGCCTGCAGCTGCGGGAGCAGCCCGGCGGCTTCCTGGGCAATGCTCTCCAGCTCGCGCATCAGGGTGCGTGCCGCGTGGACTCCGGCCCCCTGGGAGCCACCGAGCGCCTGGAGGTGGGCCTGGGCCCAGCCGCTCTCGGAGAAGGCGTCCTGGATGCGCTGGTGAAAGCGCGTGTCCACCGGGAGGACGGCGGAGAACTCCTGGAACCTCAGGGGGAAGATCTTCGACCACTTCGCGTCCGCGAAGTGCGCCTCACACCGGGCCCGGGCTGCTGCGTCTCCGGCGTGATGAACCGCCACCTGCGTGAGCGCGCTGGCGGGGTGCGGCAGGGCCGTGAGCCGCTCGATGACAGAGGCCCGCTCGGAGGTGCCACCGTCGGCCGCGGCCCGGAGCAGCTCCCATAGCTCCTGGCACTGCCTGGCTGTCTCGAAGTTCCGCACCAGCCCATCGTCAGGAAGGACAGGCTCACTCATGGTTCACCTTGGCGGTTTCTGGGGGAATGCCGCACGAGCCTACCCGCCGCAGCCGATCGGTTGCGTCCCGATGATGATGTCATCGTACCAGAGCTCGTCCTGCTCGCTGTGGTACGTCTCGAAGCCGAACCACGCCTTGGCATATTGCGGAGACCACTTCGACAGGTTGGCGTTCCAGTTCGTCGTATGGAGGCCGGAGACCTCGCTCCCATCGAGCCACACGCGCAGCTCGTGCTGGGCCCCGTTGAAGAAGGCCTCCAGGCAGTGCCACTCGCTGGGCCTGAGCTGGACGCCCTGGGTGGGCTGGCCCCACGGGCCGGAGAGGACTTCGTACTCGGTGTTCGGGTGGATGAGGTTCGCCTCGAGCACGTATTGATGGAAGCCGAGGCGCACCATGCGCTGGTTGTCCCCCGAGCCCGCGCCCAAGTAGGTGCTGTGGCCCTCGCCCATCGGGTTCTTCGAGCGGATGAAGACGCGCGCGTAGAAGCTGTTGTTCTGAGGCGGGAAGGGCTTGGTGGTGGTGAACAGCACGGAGCGGTAGCTCTCCTGCCCGGTGCCGATCACGTGCACCGACTTCGAGCCCGAGTGTGCCTGGGTGCCGTCGATGGAGATGCTGCCCAGCTGATTGAAGACCTGGACCTGCCACGTGGCCGGGTCGGGTGCCCCACCCACGGACGCCTGCTCGAAGTCGTCACAGAGCAGCACTCCGTCCGCTCCACACGCGTTCACTCCCGGCCCGGTGCCGGGCAGATCCGTGTCGGGCGCGTCCGAGCCGCAACCCAGGGGAACACTCAGGACACAGCAGAACAACCACCAGAATCCACGTCGTCGAGCCACGGGCACCCCGCCTTTGAATCAGGGAGCCTGCAGCGTACCGCCTCGTGAGGGGGTCTGCACCGTGAGGGGTTGCTCCCTCCCAGGCCAGACCCAAGACCTGACGCAGCAAGGCGATGAGCAAGTTCCCGAGCGGCTGTTCCCGGCGACACTCATCACCAGGTACGGCCCGGACTGGCGCCGCCAAGGATCGGATCCTCGCGGAACGAGGTTCCCTCCGGCAGGTAGAAGGTGCCCAGCTTGAGGCTTGCCGCCACGATGGAGCCTTTCTCCACCCGCAGGGGACCGGCACTCCGCAGGGGCGTGCCCCGGAGCGCCTCTGCGATATAGGCGTCCGGCCTGAGCACGACACGGCCTTGGAAGCGGCTCAGTCGTTGGTTGAGGGTGGCGCGGGCGACGGGCTGGCCACTGGCGATGAGCTCCTCCATGAGGAACTCCACCGTCTTGCGAGGACCGTAGCTCGCCATGTGCCCGTCCAGCAGCGCCAGCTGGATCCACGCGCGCAGCTCTTGCGCCTGCTGCACCGTCAGCTCCTGTCCTGCCGGTAAGGATTCAGGCTCCAGCCCTGCTCTCAGCAGCAGCCAGCCGAGGTCATCCGCCTCCGCCATGCGAACCCGGTCCCTCTCGAAGTAGCCGGACTGCTTGGGGTGACTCGCACAGCCACCCGCCGCCATCATCAGCAACAGCACGAGCGCGTAGCGCTCCCAGTTCGTATTCCGCATGACAACCCCCCCAGGTTGAGTTCTTGGAGAAGTGCCATAGGCAGGCAGCGGAGCGGAAGGTGGTCGTCCTTCCCCGGGTTCACGCCTGGACAGTGCGCCCGCGCTAAGAACTCGCTTGTCGCGATATTCCTCGCTCGTGAGCACCTGCTGGGGATCGTCAATCCAACGGAGGCCCGCGGATTGTCTGAATCATTTTCTCCCTCGCAGGCTCTCCTGGCTGCGAGCCCCTCTCGGGGCCGCTACAGGGGGAAGAATGATCATCATCGATGGAGTCAAGAAGTGGTCGCTGGTGTCTGTCGGGCTGTTGTCGGCGCTGCTCCTGCCGCACGTGGGCTATGGGGCACGGCTCGAGGCCGAGAGGGAGGCGCCGGCCGAGGCTGTCGTGGCCGAGGCGGGAACCCAGCTCGACAAGGACCTGGAGACCGTCGCGATCGCGCTGGCCAGGAGCATGAAGGACCAGGAGATCAGGAGCGCGATCAAGACCGAGGCACTGAAGCAGTTCGACGGCGACTACGACATTCTCTACAGCGCCTTCTCCGACGTGCGGGTGTCCGGCCGCACGGTCCACCAGGATCTGATGCGCGCCGGAGCGAGCGCGGGCCTCGGCGGTGCAGACATGCGGCGGTTCGGTGCTGAGCTCAGTCGCATCCAGGCTTCCATCCCGAAGCTGCAGATCTCCGTGCCGGTGCATATCGATGACTGGGATGTGGCCTCGTTCATGCCCCTCGTGGCGGTGTCCCCGGCGGGGGACGAGCAGAAGCCGACCTACATCAAAGCATTCGATGCCGACGGCAATATCCATTTTCTGGATGCGAACGTGGAGCCCGCCTCTCCGGTCGTGGTGGTCGGCCTGAGCGAGCGGGTGGATGAGCGCGGGCAGCTCCTCAACCCGACCCCCCATCCCGGCGAGGCAGCGGCCTCACGCAACTTCGTGGAGACGACCTCCGTGCCGCACACGGTCTTCCTCTACTGCATCAACGTAAACAACTACTCCGAAGACTGGATTAACGGAGGCCCCGAGTTCCGGCTGAGGATCAAGGGCCCCGCCAACAACGAGGAGCTGTATTTCGGAGCCTTCAACTACTCGAGGAGCAAGGGCTGGCGCTGCCACAACACGTACGTGGTGACCACGTGGGATTACAGTATCCACGCCAACGAGCTCTACTACGTCTGGTACGAGGACGACGGTGGCACGAGCAGGGATTGGGAGATCGACGTCAGCTTCTCGCTCCCGGAGCAGATCGGTACCATCGCCACGAAGTTGAAGTGGTCCGGCAAGGATCGTGACGAGCAGATCGCCGCGATCAAGATCCACAAGGACACGCCGATCGGACACTTCGACGACGGGGACTACTGGGACTTCTGGGCGGGGAACGTGCTCGAGTGGACGTTCTACATGCAGTGAGCAAGGCGCCCGCAGAGAACACAGTGGAATCCCGGAGGCCGGTCGGCCAGGGCCACGCGGGGATTCCTGAGACCCCTCCCTTGGAGTTGATCCGGTTTCGTGGAGGACAAAGAAAAACCCAGCAACCCGTTAAGATTGCTGGGCTTCTCAGGATGGAGGCGGCGGGAATCGAACCCGTCGCCGGCGCCTCTGCGAGAGCGAGCCAACTCGGACGTGCTCTGGCTTGGAGACGTACTGCAGGCCGCCCCTCCACGTCACGACCGCCCACGGTAGCCCCGTGTGACAGTCGAACGGGGAGGGCGCGCGTGCCTACCAGCTCACGGTGAGGCTGCCGATGACGCCGCCGCTCCGCCAGCCCGCCCCCGTGTGCGGCACTGTCACGGGAAGTTCTCGGACGCAGTGGTATCGTCCTGCTCTGGGTTTCCGGTGACTGTCTCCACACCGGACTTCTGAGCGAACGACACCATGAAGACGACGATGAAGAGGCTCGCGCGGCTCTCGCTGCCGGGGGGGCGCTAGCCGATGTGGCGCCGGCTCCTCCCCATGCTGGCCGGGATCGGCCTCGGGCTCGCGGTGCTCGCCGCGGGCCTGGTCTCGCTGCACGGCATCTTCGTGCGCGAGCGGGAGGATGGCCGGCGCGCGCTGGAGGACCGGCGCCGTGCGCTCGAGCTCTACGCGCGGCAGGCGCTGACGGACTCGCTCCGGCGTGCCATGGAGGAGGCCGCGCCGAGGCTCCAGCAGGCCGCGGTGGATCCCCTCGTGCCGGACTCGGACCTGCTCCTCTTCCGGGCAGGCCGCCAGCTCCTGCCGCGGACCTCCACTCCGCGCGGAGACTCCGCCGCACCGGCCCGGATGATCCACGAGGCGCTGGGGACTCAAGGACCGGGGACGCTGGCCGCGAAGGAAGATCCCGAGGAGCCATGGGTGGAGCGGCTGGTGCTGATGGACCGCTTCCTTTCCGCGCTGAAGTCCTCCGCACCCCAGGCCGTGGAGCGCACACTGCGCGAGTGGCTGGCCCACCGCGCGCGCTTCGTCCTGCCCGTCGCCAAGGACACGGCCGCGGCGCTGTGGCTCCTGGAACGGTTCCAGGCCGGCGGTCGGCCCGATCCTCTCTTGATGCGCTCTCTCTTGCGGGACGGGGTGCAGGGCGCGAGCGGCACCCGGGTGGAGGGGCTCCAGCGGCTGCTCCTCGAGCGCCGGGATGCATTCGGGAGCGCGGACTTCACGTTCCTCCGCGAGCGCATCGCCCAGCTCTCGGAGCTGACGCACGTGGACTACGTGGACTTCAACCAGCGCGCCACGGCGGAGCCCGGCGCGAGCGTCCCCCTCACGCTCCCGTTGCTGGAGGCGCAGCTGCGGCCGGAGGGCTGGTACGTCGAGCCGCTGGGCAGGGACGGCGCGCGAGGCATCCAGGTGGGCGCCACCGCGCTCATCGAGTCCATCCGGGAGCAGATGCGCGAGCGCGGGCTGCTGGATGACGAGGACCGCCTGGCGCTCTCGCGCACGGACACCCCCGCGCCGCTCTCCACCCTGGCGGTGGCGCTGGAGTCGCCGCGCATGGTCGCCTCCGTCTCGGAGCTGGAGTCCCGCTACCGGCTCAAGGCGCTGCTGCTCGGGTTCAGCGGGGCGCTGGCGCTCGTCATCATCGGACTCGCGGTGCTGGCGCACGAGCGCAAGGTGCGCTTCCTGGCGCTGCGCTCGGAGTTCGTCTCCACCGTATCCCACGAGCTGCGCACGCCGCTGTCGGCCATCCGCGTCATGGCGGAGACGCTGGAGCGGCGGGTGGGCGGCATGCCGGGCGCGGGCAACTACCCGTCTCGCATCATCTCGGAGGCGGACGCGCTGGGCCGGCTGGTGGAGAACATCCTCACGTACAACCGGCTGGAGAAGGGGCGCTGGGAGAGCCGGCGCGAGCAGGTGCCCCTGGGAGACCTCCTCCAACGCGTGGTCGAGGACGCCGCCGCCCAGAATGCCACCCGCGTGGAGCTGAAGGCCGAGGGCCTGGCCGGGCTCTCCATCCCGGGAGACCCCGAGCTGCTGCGGATGCTCTTCTCCAACCTGGTCCACAACGCGTGCCGCTACACCACGCGCTCCCCGGTGGAGCTGCGCGTCGAGGCCCGCCAGGAGGGCGCCACGGTGCTTCGCTTCAGCGACAACGGGGTGGGCATCCCGCGGGAGAGCTGGGAGGCCGTGTTCGAGGAGTTCCGCCGCCTGCGCAACGAGGCGCTGCCCGCGCGCGGAGGCAGTGGCCTGGGGCTGGCCATCTGTCGAAGAATCCTGTCGCTGCACGGCGGCACCCTGCGCGTCGCCGCCTCGAGCCCCGAGGGCACCACGTTCGAACTGAGCTTCCCCCCCGCATGAACTCACCCGCTGCTGGTGCCCGCGTCCTGGTGGTGGAGGACGACCCGAACCTCCGCCTCACGCTCGTCGACAACCTGGAAGAGGAGGGCTACGCGGTGGAGGCCGCGAGCACCCTGGCCGAGGCCCGCCCCCGGTGGAAGGCCACGGCCTTCGACGTGGTGGTGCTCGACATCATGCTCCCGGATGGGGACGGGTACTCGCTCTGCCGCGAGATGCGCCAGGCGGGCACCTCCAGCCGCGTGCTCATGCTCACTGCCCGCACGCTGGAGGACGACGTGGTGCGCGGCTTCGACGTGGGCGCGGACGACTACGTCGCCAAGCCCTACCGCCTGCGCGAGCTGTTGGCCCGCATCCGCGTGCTGGCCCGCCGGGGCGCCACGGCCGCGCCTCCCGAGGAGGTGCTCTCGTTTGACGCCTTCCGGGTGGACCTGGCCTCCCGGCGGTTGCTGGACGCGGGCGGCCAGCCGGTGGAGCTGACGCGCACCGAGTTCGACCTGCTCGTCTACCTGCTGCGCAACGCGGGCAAGGCGCTCACGCGCGATCAGATCCTCGCCTCCGTCTGGGGCGAGGACACCGTCGTGGACGCGCACACGGTGGACAACTTCGTCTCCAACCTGCGCAAGAAGCTCGAGTGGACCCCCCGCTCGCGCTTCGAGATCTGCTCCGTGCGCGGGGTGGGCTACCGGATGGACCTCCACGGGTAAGACTGGGAGCCTCTACCCCTTCACACGCAGTGAGGAGGGGCGGAGGGGGCCCGGTGCGAGTGTTACCTTCCTACCAAACCGGCGCTCGGCTCTCACACCGCAGGTCCCTTGCGTTGCTCGAACGGACTAGGAGACAGGGGGTGCTCGACACACCCCCCCAGGCGAGCATTCTCCTCGTCGACGATCTCCCCGCGAACCTCCTCGCCCTGGAGGCGCTGCTGTCGGCGTACGGCCACCGGCTCGTGCGTGCGGCCTCGGGCCAGGAGGCGCTGCGGTGCGCGCTGCAGGAGGACTTCGCCGTCATCCTCATGGACGTGCGGCTGGGCGACATGAGCGGCATCGACGTGACGGCGCTGCTGCGCGACCGGGAGCGCACCCGGCACACGCCCGTGCTGCTCATGACTGCGGCCAGCAGCGATGACCGGGAGCTGATGGAGGGCTACGCCCACGGCGCGGTGGACTACCTGCGCAAGCCGCTGGTGCCCGAGGTGCTGCGGGCCAAGGTGGCGGTGTTCGTGGACCTCTACCGGGCCCGCGAGGCCGTGAAGCGCCAGGAGGAGCTGCTGCGCGCCCGGGAGCGCGAGGCCCTGGAGAGCGCCCACCGCGAGTCCCTGTCCCAGGAGCTGAGCCAGCTCAACGCCGTGCTGGAGCGCCGGGTCCGCGAGCGCACCGCCCAGCTCCAGGAGGCCCTCCAGGAGCTGGAGTCCTTCAGCTACTCGGTCTCACATGACTTGCGGGCCCCGCTGCGCCACATCACCGGCTTTGCCCAGCTGCTGGAGCGCAAGGCGGGCCAGCAGCTGGATGACACCTCCCGGGGCTACCTGAAGACCATCATCTCGGCCGCGCAGCAGGGCGGCACGCTGGTGGATGATCTGCTCGCCTTCTCCCGGATGGGCCGCGCGGAGCTGCGCCAGAGCCGGGTGCCGCTCCAGGAGCTGGTGAGCGAGGTCCGCCGGGAGTTCGAGGCCGACACCCACGGGCGCACCATCGAGTGGCGCATCGGCCAACTGCCCGTGGTTCGGGCGGATCCAGCGCTCTTGCGCCAGGTGATCCGGAACCTGGTGGGAAACGCAATGAAGTACACCCGCCCCAAGCCGCAGGCCCTGATTGAGGTGGGCTCGCGCGAGGTTCCCGGGGAGGTGGAGGTGTGGGTGCGAGACAACGGTGTCGGTTTCGAGATGCAGTACGTGGACAAGCTCTTTGGAGTTTTCCAGCGGCTCCACACCCCGGAGGAGTTCGAGGGCACCGGCATCGGGCTCGCCAACGTGCGGCGCATCATCTCCCGCCATGGGGGAAGGACCTGGGCGGAGGGGGCCGTGGGGCAGGGCGCCACCTTCCATTTCTCACTGCCTCGCGCCGCACCTGACACGAAAGACGAACCCCGCCGTGACTGAGCTCAAGAGAATCCTCCTGCAGGCGATCGACTTCCTGAAGCGCCGGGGTGAGCTCGCGGACCGCAGGGATGGTAATCCTGCCGTGGTGCTGCTGGACCTGAACAAGGAGCTGGGGCTCTTCTGGGCTGTGGTCAATCAACCACCTCCCGGGTCTCTCTCTCAACCCATGGGGAGGTAGGAGCATGCAGAGCGCCGCGCACGAGTTCGAGCCTGCTCCCGCGGGCCGGCCCCTGGCCATCCTGTTGCTGGAGGACAGCGAGCTGGACGCCCGGCTCATCCGCGCGCAGCTCGAGGAGGGAGGGCTGGACTTCCACCTGGAGCGCGTGGACGGCCGGGAGGACTTCCTGCGGGCGCTCGCGCGGGGCACCTTCGATCTCATCCTGTCCGACTACAACATCCCTGGTTTCGATGGCCTGAACGCCTTGAACACCGCGCGGCGGTTCCTGCCGGACATCCCCTTCCTCTTCGTCTCCGGGGCGCTGGGCGAGGAGCGCGCCATTGATCTGCTCAAGCGCGGCGCCACGGACTACGTCCTCAAGGAGCGGCTGGAGCGCCTGGTGCCCAGCCTGAAGCGCGCCCTGCGCGAGGCCGAGAGCGAGCTGCGGCGCAAGCGCACCGAGGAGGCCCTGCGCCGCTCCGAGGAGCGCTACCGGCTGGTGCTGCGGGCCACCAGCGACGCCGTCTGGGACTGGGACCTGGAGACGGACTCGGTGCACTGGAGCGACGCCATCGAGCAGGTGCTCGGCTGCGGGCAGGCCGCGCTGGGGAACGACGCCGAGGGGTGGCTGCAGCGCATCCACCCGGAGGAGCGGGACCAGGTCTGGGAGAAGCTCCAGCGCGTCCTGAGTTCTCGGGAGGACCGCTGGCAGGACGAGTACCGGCTGCGGCGCGGCGATGGGACGTACGCCTTCGTGGCGGATCGGGGCTACATCGTCCGCGATGCCAGCGGCCGGCCGCTGCGCATGGCGGGGTCCCTGCAGGACATCACCGAGCACCGGCGCTCCGAGGAGGAGCGGAAGCGGCTCTTGAGCGAGGCGCGCCAGCGCGTGGAGTTCGAGCAGCAGCTCGTGGGCATCGTCAGCCACGACCTGCGCGGTCCGCTGAACGCCATCCTCGCGGGAGCCTCGATGATGCTGCAGCGCGACAGCATCGAGCCGTGGCAGGCGAAGACGGTGGCCCGCATCCTGTCGTGCGCCGAGCGCTCCAACCGGCTGATCCGGGATCTGCTCGACTTCACGCAGGCGCGCATGGGGGGCGGTATCCCCGTGAGGCCGGCGTCGGTGGACTTGCACGAGCTGACGCTGCAGGTGGTGGAGGAGGCCCGCGTCGCCCATGTCGAGCGCGACATCCAGGTGAGCCAGAGCGGGGATGGGCGGGGGCAGTGGGACTCGGACCGGATGGCGCAGGTCATCTCCAACCTGGTGACGAACGCGCTGAAGTACAGCCCCGAGGACACGCCCGTCCGGGTGGAGACGGAGGGCGGGGCGGAGCAGGTGGTGCTCCGCGTCCGCAACCAGGGCGAGCCCATTGCCGCGGATCTGCTGCCGCGCATCTTCGAGCCGCTGCGGCGTGGGAAGCGGCGGGCGAACCGCTCCGACCGGAGCATCGGCCTGGGGCTCTATATCGTCCGCGAGCTCGTCCTGGCGCATGGGGGCACCGTGGAGGTGAGCTCCACGGAGGCGGAGGGAACCACCTTCACCCTCTCGCTGCCGCGCACCCCGCCCGCCAGCGAAGAGGCCCCCGCGGGCAGCTGAAGCGAGCCGGAGGCGCCGCGTGTGCCTGCCTCACCGCGTGGTGAGCGCTGAGTCCGCCGCCGGCTTCTTGGGGGGTGTCTCGGGCTCGGGGCGCAGGACCTTCACCAGCTCCATCATCTGCGCCACCAGGGTGGTCAACGCATGCCCCTCCTGCGCGCCCGCACCGGCGCCGATGGAGACCGAGCGCAGCTCCTTGGGCTGCGGCAGCTTCTCGGCAATGGTGGGCAGCAGCTCCACGAGCCGGGCCTGGACGTTGGCGGGGCTCAGGCCATTGAGGATCCGCTGGCGGGCCTCGAGCAGCTCCAGCTCCACGCGGGCCTGCCGGTTGGCCGCCCCCCGCTCGGCGTCCTGCACGTCGATGACGGCGAGCGCCGCGCGCTTGCGCCGGGAGTACTCCACGTCGTGCTTGAGCTCGGCCAGCTCTCCCTCCACCGCGAGCCGCGCCTTCTCCAGCTCGGCGGTGTGCAGGGTGGTCTGCTGGTGCTCCACGGCCAGCTTGCGCGCGTCCTCCTCCTCGCGCTGCTGGCGGCGCAGCCGCTCGGCCTGCTCGCGATCATACGCCTCCGCCTCCTTCCCCGCGCGCAGCCGGGCCAGCTCGCTCTCGGTCTCCAGGCGGGAGCGCTCGCGCTCCTGCTCCACCTGCAGCTCGCGGCGGGAGATGGCCTCCTCGGTCTCCAGCCCGGCCAGGCGGGCCACGCGCTCGCGCTCGGCGCGGAAGGGCTTCTGCAGGCTCTCCCAGAGCCGCGCCGAGCTGACCACGGCCTCCTTGACCTGGACGGTGACGATGCGCAGGCCCAGGCCCTTGTCACTGCCGCCGCCACCCTCGGCCACCTGGCGCAGGCGGGCGGTGAGCTCCTCGATGATGGGCTGCTTGTCGGAGAGCACCGCGTCGATGCTCATGGTGGCCACCTTGTCCTTGATGGCGGCCTCGGCCTGCTCGCGCAGCTGCACGTTCACCACGCGCATCGGATCCTCGGAGTCGGTGAAGTCCAGCTTCCGGTAGGCGGTGGCGAAGTCCTCGATGATCCACTGCACGTAGCCCTGGACGAGCAGCCCCTGCAGCTCGCGGCAGATGCAGTGCGCGTTGATGAGGATGGTCTGCATGGCGCCCGGGACCACGAGGAACGAGTCCGTCGCCGGGTTGAAGCGGAAGGAGACGCCCAGCCCGAGGTGCAGCGGCTTGTCATGGCCCCGGCGGGTGTGGACGACGTAGGCGTTGGGCGGGACGACCACGGTGCGCCAGCGCCAGAAGCCGGTGATGCGCACCTCCACGGCGTTGCCGCTGGGCATCTCGGGGGGAGGGGGACCGAAGCCACCCCTGCGCCGGGGCGCGGCGGCGGCCTGCTGAGGCAGGGCGTTCATGGGCGAGGCCATCTTCCGGGCCTTGAGATCCACCTCGACGCGCTGCTGCTGCTCCTGGACCTGGTCCAGGTACTCGTTCCGCATGGACGACTGGTTCATGGCTTCCCGTCCCTCTATCGGCGCGCCATCTAACCAGAATGGGGGCCGTGAAGGGATCCGTCCAGCCTGCTTCCCATGGGAGGGAGGGCTTGCGAGACTTGCCTCCGAGGAGGCTCCATGCGCAGGCGAGTCTGGGGATACATGGGAGCAGCGGTGGTGGGGGTGGGGCTCGTGGTGTTCCTGAGCCTGCGTCAGGACACGGAGCCCGGGCCCTCGCAGCGGACCCAGCGTCCGGCGGGTGCGGCCCAGAAGGGGAGGGAGCGGCCTCGCGGCGTGCCCACACCTCCGCCCAGCGGCACCCTGCGCATCCGCGGCCTCGTGCGAGACGGGCAGGGACCCGTGGCCGGAGTCCAAGTCTCCGCGACGCGGCCCATGCCTGGGGAGACGATCTCGGAGCTGCCGTGCCCGGTGGAGGTGGGGGATACGGATCCGAGCCTGCGCGACAGGCGCCTCCCTCAGTGCATGGCGGAGGCCGGCGCTCAGGTGCTGGAGCTGGTGCGTGGGCGCTACGGTGAGGCGCCCGTCCATGCGGAGACGGTGACGGCGGCGGACGGGAGCTTCGTCCTCGAAGGGTTGCCGGAGGGGGAGTTCACGCTCTGGGCGCTGGGCGAGCGGGGCGTGGAGCTGCGGCCCCAGGTGGCCGCGGGGGCGGAGGGGGTGGAGCTGGTGTTGGGGGAGGGGATGATGCTGGAGGGCATCGTCACGGACGCGAGCGAGCACCCGCTGCCCGAGGTGCGGCTCACGGTGCTGCACGCGAAGCACACACGGTTCTTCGACGCGCGGAGCGGAGGGGATGGGCGCTTTCGGGTGGGGCCCCTGCCGAAGGGGGACTACGGCCTCGTCGCCGAGAAGGAGGAGTGGCTGCCGGAGTTCCTGCCACCCGAGCTCGTGAGACGGAGCGGAACGGTGGTCCTCTACCAGCCGGGCCGGATCGTGGGCCGCGTGCTGTCGGAGGGGGCTCCCGCGCCGGGCGCCGAGGTCCGGGTGAAGGGAGGAGACGAGGGCGAGCAGGTGACAACGGCGGACGCAGAGGGGCGCTTTGCCTTCGAGGGAATGAAGCCGCTCGGCTATGTGCTCACGGCGGAGCGGGAGGGACGGTACGCCACCAGCAAGGTCCACCTGAGACCGGTGGACCTCGCCGCGGAGGAGGTGGTGCTGCGGCTGGGAGAGGGCCGCTACGTCGAGGGCACGGTGCGGGATGACACGGGGAGCCCCCTCGAGGGAGCGCTCGTGGCGATCTGGAGAACGACGGACTACGGGCAGAGCTGGAAGGTCCTCACGGACGGGGAAGGCAACTACCGGGCCGGGCCGCTGGTGCTGAGCAACTATGTCTTCGACGTCAAGGCGCCTCGGCACCACCACGTGGAGAACGAGGAGCGCAAGCTCACGCGGGACTCGGGGCCGGTGGACTTCACGCTGACGCCCGCGGTCTCCCTCTCCGGGAGGATCGTGGATGAGGAAGGGGCTCCTGTGGCGCAGGCCTCCCTCGAGCTGGCCTCGAAGGAGGGGGAGCCGGTGGAGGGAACCGACAGCCGCGCCTCGTCGGGGGAGGATGGCCGCTTCGTGCTGGACGCCCCCCAGGCTGGCACCTGGATCCTCTCCACGGACGACGAGCGCTTCCTCTCCGCGAAGCTGCCGGTGCAGATCCCCTCCGAGGACGTCCGCTGGGTGCTGCGTCGGGGGGCCCGGATCGACGGGAGCGTCACCGACTCACAGGGAGCTCCGCTCGAGCGGGTCTGGGTCACGGTGTGGAAGGCAGGAGAGGAGTGGTCCTACCACCGCAGCAGCCCAACGGATGAGCAGGGGCGCTTCTCCGTGAGTGGGATGGAGGCTGGGAGCTACATGGTGGAGGCCTCGCTCACGGAGGACGCCGTGGAGCGCATGGCCTCGCGCGCCGTGCAGCTGCGGGACTCCGCGCGCGCCGAGGTCTCGCTGCGCTTCGAGTCCGGGTGGAGCCTCTCGGGCCTGGCAGTGGATGACTCGGGCCAGCCCCTGTCGGAGGTGATCATCAACGTGACCGTGCCTCTCATGGCCACACCTCCCTGGCGGCAGGGCCGCATGGGGTGCGGAAACGATCAGCCCCGGATCCTCACGGGGCGGGACGGCCGCTTCACCCTCAAGCACCTCACGGGGGAGACGTACAATCTCTGGGCCTACAAGGAGGGCTACACCTTCATCCCCGCGAAGACCGTGGGAGCCGAGCCGGAGGACGAGAGCACCGTGCTCGTGCGCTCGGGCACGAAGGAGGTGCGCCTCGTCTTCAAGTCCCAGGCTCGCATCCAGGGGCGGCTCGTCGGCCCGGCGGGAGCGCCCATCCAGCGCTTCGAGCTGAACAAGCGCTTCATGAGCGACGCGCGGGGTGCCTTCTCCACGCCCATCCAGGAGACGGGCACCCAGCACCTCTTCTTCGAGGCGCCGGGGATGGCGCAGGTCACCCGCCTTGTGACGGTGCAGGAGGGGGTGGAGGTGGAGCTCGGGGAGGTGCGGATGGATCCGGGCCGCCGGGTCGAGGGCCGGGTGGTGGACGCCGAGACCGGAGCGCCCCTGGCGGGGGCGGAGCTCATGCTCATGGATCGGGCCCACGAAAGGCGAGAGGGCCTCCTTCAGGGGCGCCTCGTCGCGGAGACGCGGGAGGATGGCACCTTCGAGCTTCCCCACGTGGAGGCCCGTCCCTTGGAGCTGGAGGTGAACCATGCCAGCTACCGCACGGGGCATGTCGCCCTGGGCACGGCCAACGTGTCCATGACGGTGAGGCTCGATCAGGGGGCTGCGGTGGAGGTGAGCGTCCGCGACTCGGAGGGGCGTCCGCTGGATGCGGACGTGCGGTTCATTCGCGAGAGCGACGCCCGCTGGGAGAACCTCGTGGTGCTCAAGGGCTCGGGCACCCGGAGGGGCTTGGAGCCGGGGGTCTATCTGGTGCAGGCGCGGACGGGTGACGCGCCGGTGGGCTTCCTTCCCCAGCGTGTGAGCATCCCCGACCAGGGGCAGGTGACGCTGGCCTTCGTGCCGCGGAAAGGGGGGAGCACGCTGGTCCTGCGCATGGAGGGAAATGAGGAGGTGCTCGAGGCGATCCTCACCCCGGGCCCTGCTTCTTTCCCGGTGTCGGTGAGGACCATCTCTCTGTGGGGAATCACCGGGCTCTCGCCTCGGGAAGACAAGGGCGTGCGGACGTTCACCGCCCTCCCACCGGGCCGCGCCAGGCTCCTGCTGTTTGCGGGGGGGCCGCCCCGCTTCCACCTGGAGGAGCTGGACCTCCCCGCCGAGGGCGTCCTGGAGCGGGTGGTGCATCCGCAGTGGCAGCTGCTGCCGGACGAGTAGGCGCGCCGCTCAGCTCTTCCGGAGCACCGCGAGGGCGTCCACGAGGGCGGAGGTGTAGTCGGTGAACCCATCGGGCGGCCGGGTGCCTGGGCGGACGACGGCCCCCTTGTTGTTGAGCACGCCGAAGAGGGCGCCCGGGGTATCGAAGTACGCGCCGCGGAACGCGTCCTGGATCATCTGTCCCTGCTGCTCGGGGTTCATCTTCACCCAGGGCTTGCCGTCGCGGAGCGCCTTGGCGAAGTCATAGCCATCCCCGAAGAGCTGGGCCTTGAGGGCACTGGGCACATAGCCCCAGCCGCCGTGCTGGTACTGCCAGACGTGGACCAGCTCGTGGATGATGACCGAGACGTACTGGTGCGGGTACGCGTGGGCCTTGCCGGGCAGGTTGATGGTGTTGCCCAGGGTGTAGGCCCGGCTGCCGTTGATGAGCTCGGTGAAGGAGCCCATCTTCTCGACGCGGACGACCTCATACTTGAGGCCCGCGGCGAACACCTTGCGGGCGGCCACGAGCTCGGCCTCGCTGAGCGAGCGCTTGTCGGGGATCTTCTGGGCGGTACTCGTGGCGGCGCTCACAACGTGAAGGTTGGGGGAGCCCTCTCGTGCTCCGCCGGGTGGAGGGACTTGCGGTTCCGGTTCGATTTTGGCGCCCATTCCCCAGACTCCTCGCGCGGGTTCGATCCGAAGAGTACCGCAGGAGGCTGAGAACCCGCCTGCCTGCGAGGGGCGAGAGTTCCAGGAACGGACATCCCAACCCGCCTGGCAGCCGGGCATGGAGGGGAGCCCGGGATGGGGGAGGTTCATGGTCTATTGGTACGATTTCGGAATATCCGAAGCTGGAACTCTGGTAGGAGGGGAGAATGAAGGCGCTCCGATTGATTTTGGAGGTCCACCGGGCCACGCACCGCATCGGGCTGTTCCTCGAGGCGGCGGAGCCACCGCTCGACGTGTCGCAGGGCGAGGCACATCTGCTCACGTGGCTGTTGGAGGCGGGAGACTCGCCGATGAGCGCGCTGCACGCGGCGTTCGCGCACAAGCGCTCGACGCTGACGAGCTACGTGGACCGGCTGGAGGCGAAGAAGCTGGTGCGGCGGGAGCTGCGGCCGGAGGACCGGCGCTCGTTCCAGGTGTGCCTCACGGCGGCGGGGAAGTCGCTGGCGGCGCGGGTGCATCGGCACCTGGAGGCGCTGGAGGCGGCGGTGCTGGGGGAGGTGGGCGAGCGGGACGTGGAGGGCTTCGCGAAGGTGCTGGCGGCGCTCATCTCGGCAAGTGAGCGCGAGGCACCTCGCACGAGACGCAAGGGAGGCACGGCATGAGCACGGGAGAGCTGTCGGACGCGGAGTTCCTGAAGGCGGTGGAGGAGGCCACATACCCGGGGGATCAGTTCGGGCACCGGGGGCACCTGAGGCTGGGGTGGCTGTGCCTGAGGGCGCACGGCTTCGAGGGGGGCGTGGAGCGGATGCGCACGCTGCTGCGGCACTACGCCACGTCGCTGGGAGCGGCGGAGAAGTTCCACGAGACGGTGACGCGGGCCTGGGCCGAGCGCATGCAGGCGGCGCTCGAAGAGACACCGGAGCCGGGCTCGTTCGAGGCGTTCCTCGCGGCGCACCCGGAGCTGCTGGACTCGAGGATGCTGGGGCGGCACTACCGGAAGGAGACGCTGGACTCGCCGGTGGCGAAGGCGGGCTGGGTGCCGCCGGATCTGGAGCCGCTGCCGCAGCGCAGGCAGCCGCGCGGGTGAAGCCTCGGGGGGCCACGGCTCCGGGCGGGGAGGGTTGCCTCGGAGCCGCGGCTGTGGTCCACCTGGGGGCACGCATGACTCGGATCTTGTTGCTGGTGCTGTGCCTGGCGGGGCTCACGGCCTGTCAGACGACGCGGACGGTGACGCTCGTGGGCTTGAGCGACTACCACTCACACGCGGTGCCCTTCACCTCGGAGGGGGAGGCGGGGCGTGGGGGAGTGGCGAGAGCCATCGCCTATCTGAAGGAGGCGAAGGGGCGTGGGGACACGCTGGTGCTCTCGGGAGGGGACACGCTGAACAAGGGAGTGCCCACGTGGAGTGACGAGTACGGGTGCGTGGAGTGGCCCTGGCTCAACGGGTGGGTGGACGCGATGGCGCTGGGCAACCACGACCTGGACTACGGGCGGGAGGCCTTCGAGCGATGCCGGGCGTCCATCACCTACCCGGTGTTGAGCGCGAACCTGGTGAAGGAGGACGGGACGCCGTACTTCCAGGTGGAGGGGCGCCCGTACCTGGTGCGCGAGGTGGGAGGGCTGCGGCTGGGACTGTTCGCGGTTGCGGGGCCGGACCTGGCGCGGCTGGTGAAGCAGGAGCACCTGCCGGTGGGGACGCGGTGGGTGGACGGGAAGGAAGCGGCGCGGCGCATCGTGGCGGAGCTGCGCGAGCGGGAGCGGGTGGACGCGGTGGTGCTGTTCGGGCACCAGTCGCGCGAGGACGACGAGGCGTTGGCGCGGGAGGTGCCGGGCATCGACGTCATCCTGGGGACGCACTCCCACTACCGGGGCGAGCTGCGGCTCATCCCCGGGACGCGGACGTACTACGTGTCGCCGTACCAGTACCTCGCCTATCTCTCGGAGGTGCGGCTGCGGTTCCGGGGGCGTCAGCTGGAGCAGGTGACGGGAGGGTTGGTGAAGCTGGACGCGAGCCGGCCCGAGGATCCGGAGATCGCGGCGCGAGTGGCGGAGCTGCAGCAGCGCTTGAAGGAGAAGCGGCCGGAGCGCTTCGAGGTGCTGGGGCGGTTGCCGCGAGCCTTACCGGACGAAGGCATCTCCACGGGGGAAGCGCCGATCGGCCAGTGGGCGACGGAGACAGTGCGGCAGGCGGCGGGGGCGCACGCGTTCTTCTCCACGTCATCGAGCTTTCGCGGCGGCCTGCCAGCGGGGGAGGTGACGGTGGAGGACTTCTACGGGGCGATCCCGTACCGGAACGCGGTGGTGGTGGGAGAGCTGACGGGAGCGCAGCTCCTGGAGTGGCTGGCGCTGGTGGAGTCGAGGCGGGGCGCGGATGGCTTCAGCCAGTTCAGCGGGGTGCGGTACACGGTGAAGGGCGGGCAGCTGGCGGAGGTGGAGGTGCTGAAGGATCCGGCGCACCCGGAGGCGGGCTACACGCGGTTGGACCTGGCGGGGACGTACCGGGTGGCGACGACGGACTTCCAGGCGAACACGGCGCAGGGCTACCGGGAGCTGTTCGCGAAGGCGAGCAACGTGCGGCGCACGGAGCTGGACGTGCACACGCTGCTCATCCAGGCCTTGAAGGCCGGAGGGGCGGAGCCCCAGCCCACGCGGTGACTCACGGGCCGGTGACGCCGTGCTCGCTCATCCACTTGTCGAGGTTGCCGCGGGCGGTGGCCTGCACCTTCTTCTGGAGGAAGGGCGTCCACCCGAGCAGCAGGCCCATGGGCCCGAGGGCCTGACGGGACCAGCGGTGGAAGTTGAAGCGGTCGCGGTGGCGGAGAATCTTTCCGTCGCGGAACTCGAACTCGGCGTCGATGATGTTGAGCACCTTCCGGCCGGTTGCCCCGAAGGTGTAGCGGGCCTCCCAGTGGGCGCGGCCGGTGCGGTCATCGGCCTGGATGCCGCTGAACTCGAGGGTGAGGTCCTTGCCGCGCTCACAGAGCATGCGCCACATGGAGGTGACGCCGGCATGGCGGAGGCCGACGAAGGCCTCGTCGGAGAACTCGGCGTCCGGGTGGTAGCAGGTGGCCATGGTGTCGCCGTCCCTGCGCTGGAAGGCGGAGTAGAAGGTGGTCAAGAGCTGGGCATTGGGGTGCATGGGGGGAGTGTTAGCAGACTCCCCGTGTGCGTGGTGCGGGGGGAGGCTGTAGGCCTGCGAACGGGGGGGGCGTGAGGTTGTGCTCAGCGCTGGGGCACAAGCGTGGCAGAGTGGAGCCATGGCGCGAGACATCGTCATCTGGCCCCACAAGGTGCTCACCTCAGCGACGAAGCCGGTCACGGACTTCGGTCCAGCGCTGGAGAAGCTGCTGGACGAGATGGCCGAGTCCATGAGGGAGGCCAAGGGCATCGGCATTGCGGCCAACCAGATCGGAGAGCCCCTGCGGCTGGCGCTGGTGGGCCGGGAGGACGGGACGTCCTTCGAGATCGTCAACCCACAGGTGCTGGAGCGGTCGGGGAAGGTGACGTACGAGGAGGGGTGCCTCTCGGTGCCGGACGAGTGGCACAAGGTGCAGCGCTACGAGAAGGTGAAGGTCCGCTACCAGGACAAGACGGGGCAGTGGCACGAGGTGGAGGCGGACGGGAAGCTGGCGCACGTGTTCCAGCACGAGATCGACCACCTGGACGGGCACGTCTTCGTGGATCACCTGTCGAGCCTGAAGCGCAGCCTCATCCAGGAGCGGATGAAGAAGCTGCAGAAGATCCTGAAGCGGAAGAAGGACTGAGCGGAGGGAGGCGGCCGCGGTGAGGGAGCGCCAGGCGAGGATGCCGCGAGGCAACGGGCGCTGGAGTGGCTCGTAGAGCAGCGGTGAGCCAGGCCGGGCCAGTGGCGCGGGAGCGCGACGCCAGCAAAGGAAGAGGGACTGGCGTTACACTGGGAGCATGAGTGCGGCGCCTCTTCCCGAGCACGTGGCGAAGTTCCGGACTGAGTTCCGGCGGGAGGAGCCGGGGAGGCACTACGTTGGCTGGGCGCACTTCGCGTTCACGAGCCTGGGCTCGCTGTGTGTGATTGGGTTCGCGCTGAGCCGGCTCTCGGGGGTGCGGCCGTTGGAGTGGCTGACGGTGCCGGCGAGCTTCCTGCTGGCGAACGTGGCGGAATACTTCGGGCACCGGGGGCCGATGCACCACCGGACGAAGGGGCTGGCGCTGGTGTACCGGCGGCACACGCAGCAGCACCACCACTTCTTCACCCACGAGGCGATGGCCTACGAGTCCAGCCATGACTTCCGGATGGTGCTCTTCCCGCCGGTGCTGCTGCTGTTCTTCCTGGGGGGCCTCGCGACACCGATCGGAGGGCTCTTGTTCGTGCTCGGCTCGCCGAATGTGGGGTGGCTCTTCGTGGCGACGGCGATGGGCTACTTCCTCACCTACGAGTGGCTACACTTCTGCTACCACCTGCCAGCCGAGCACCTGTTGGGCCGCCTGCCGTTCATGGCCAGGTTGAGGAGGCACCACGAGGTGCACCACGACCTGAGGCGGATGGGGCACTTCAACTTCAACATCACCTTCCCCATCTGCGACCGGCTGCTCCGGACGGTGTGGAAGCAGGAGTAGGAGCAACTGAGGCAGCCTCCCTGGAGGGCTGGCGGCCAGCGGAATCGCCTCGCAGGGCCTGGGGGGTTCTCACCTCTGGGAGCCATGCACACCATGGAGGACGGACATGATCACCTCCTGATCAAGAAGGATTTGACGGGGAGGTGGCGAAGCGGTAGTGATCCTGACCCCCCGCACGAAGTCCGCGGCACACCGGTGCCGGGCAACTCAGGCGGGGGCGGAATCAAAGGTCAACGAAGTCGGTTGACACTCAACGCGGCGGTGGTAGAAGCCGCGCCCCCTCGACCGGGAAAGCCGCTCAACGGAACGGCCCACCGGGAAGTGAAGCGAGGGACCTGACAGCTTGAATAAGTCACCGGTAGCGGTTGACGGCGGATGCGGCGACGAAGTAGAAGCCGCGCCCCACCGGACGAAAGACGGGAAGCGGTTCACCGCTGAACGAAAGACGGCCGGCGGTTGAACAAAACACCGAAACCGGTTGACAGGGAGTGCGGAGCCGAAGTAGAAGCCGCGCCCCTCCTCAAAAGGGAAGAACGAAGCCACTGGGCGGGTTCTGAACGGAAGAGGACGAAGCAGAAGGGCGGAAGTTGACAAGCCCCGAAGCCTCGAATAAAAGAATCGCCCCCGCGGTTGAGCGGGGCACCGATGAGAATCGGCGACGGTAACACAAAGCCG